>Ga0164318_10000449_pt1 | contig 31295 bp, 49 predicted proteins | sample GuaBasSedimGuay9_FD_113734 | JGI IMG/M metagenome (GOLD analysis project Ga0164318, IMG submission 113734) | Subseafloor sediment microbial communities from Guaymas Basin, Gulf of California, Mexico - Guay9, Core 4571-4, 0-3 cm | ecosystem: Environmental > Aquatic > Marine > Hydrothermal vents...
GTATTAGAGAGCAGTTCTCTAAGAGAAGCGTAGTTGTTAGTAAAATAGAAGATATTACTAAGCAACTTAACGGCGCGGATGCTCCCGGTCTGGATAACAAGCTGTCAGAGTTAAAACTCGAAAAGCAAAAGCTATTCAAAGAACAGGAAAAAATAAATGAAGCTGATAAGCTTAAGGCATTGATTGCCAATGAGAAAAAGAAACTTGAACAGCTTAATAATAAAATCAATGATTCTAAAACTATAGAAGCCAAACGAAAAGTACTTGAGAATGTAAGGCAATGGTTCCATTATTCAAACGGCCCCAGGGCTATTACAATTCAAGTATTAAGAAAGCTTAGTAATGGCATTAATTCATTTCTTGAGGACTTTAATAGCCCTTATAGAATTATAGCTGATGAAGCGAATATGCTTTTTCGGTATTATTATATAGACGGCAGATATAATCCGGCAGAAAAGCCCTCTGTACTTGAATTAAGCGGAGGAGAAAAAGTGATGCTGGCGATCGCCTTTAGATTTGCAAGCTATTGTATGTTTGCAGATAAGCTTGGGGTATTAGCTCTTGATGAGCCAACTGTTTATTTAGACAGTAAAAACATAAGCAACTTTTCAGCAGTATTGAATCAAATCAAAGATACAGCTGCTAAATTAAAGTTGCAGACGTTTATTAGTACACATGAAAAGGCTGTTGTAGAGCAGCTTAGAGATATAATTCACGTGGAACAATATCACTAGTATTAATAAAGGGGATATGTCTATGCAAACATTAATAATAAATTTTTCTGATAAAGAGCTTTCAATAAATGAAGTAGAGCTAGCTGTTGAGATTTTTGGCTTAGCAAGTGTAAGAGAAATAGACGTTACAAAAATTTTGTACACATCTTTTCTTAATGCCAGGAATAAAATTAGAGATGGCAAAATATATCTTTTAAGTGAAGATATATTAGCATTTTTTAATAATGAAATCAATGGTACTATAAATAAAATTGATACTATCATTGATGAACTTAAATATATAAAACAAGTATTGAATAATCAGACATGTTATAATTCAACAATAGGCCCATACACTCTTTATACCAGAGGAGATATATTTATCTGTACTAATAAAGAGATATGGCCAATATCAGAATTTCTGTTTAGCAAGGACTATGCAGAATTCAAATCAAAACTACACAATAATGTGTATATTTCTGTTAATCAACTTTTTGAAGCAAAATAGGAGGAACTAAATATGAAAACAATTATCAGTCTTTTAGCAATCTTGTTAGCAATTAATTGCTTTGGATTTAAACATCTTGTGTTAGTGAACGGAACTAAAAGTTTTGATATAGCATATATCAAAAAACTTCAACGGGAAAATAAGATTAAAATTATTAAGATGACAGATAAATGTATTATCTTTAAGGAATTCGGTTATGAAGGTGTGTTTGATTCTGATATTGTTAAAGTGGAATTTACAAAATATCGTAATATTATCACTAAAACTGCTAAATTTAAGAAAGGAAATAAGAGGGCAATGGCAGCCACTGCTTTATCTATCTATTTCTCATTCTTAGAACATTTACTAAAAACACGTGCAGATATAGGTTCGAGCGATGTTAATGAAATATTAAAATATCTTAAAAATGATATGGGTGAAGACCTATTGAAAGAGGTTATGTCGGGAAAAAGAAACCTTAAAACTGAAGCGAGTTTTAGAGATGCCTTTGTTGATCTATCTATTGAATGGGATAAAAATAAAGAGCAGTTGATATTTAAAGAGAAATATACAAGCAGATAAAATTATTTTATTATGCGCAGATGGCTTTAACAGCTGTCTGCGCTTTTTTTGTATAAGGAGAAAATATTATGTCATCAGTGCGTTTAAGCAAAAAACATGGACTGAATCCTACGATACCGGTATGCTATTTTTGCGGCAGAGCAAAGAATGAAGTTGCTCTTTTAGGAGCAGCAGGAGATAAGATAGCCAAAGCTATGGGCCGCGATAGCGGCGAAATGCCTATGCATGCTTGTATAGACAGAAACCCTTGCGAAGAATGTGAAAAATTAATGAAAGATAATATTTTATTTATAATTGTTAAAGATGGCTGCACTAACGCTGATGAATTGGATAAGCGTATAGCTTGTGCGGCTATCCCTGAAGATATCGTGAAAAAGTCTATTAATGCTGATGTACTAGATGATATTCTAGGACCACGAGTCTTATGTATGTCTGAAACGGATGCTAAACAAATAGGGGTACTAAGAAATGAAAAATGAAATAGCATTACCACTTTTTCCAGGCTTTTATAACACTATATTTGAAATAGACAGTCTATTTAGGCTAGAAGATGAGGAAGATAAGCCGACTGAAGAAGAATATGACAGGCTTGATTTTAAGGAAATGCAAAATGATGCTGCAAGGCAGATATGTAAAGCTACAGAGCAAGAATTTGAATATTTATTTAGGGCCTACGAAAATTCGAAGGTAGAATTTATATTTAAATATGTAGACTCTCCGCAGTATTATAATTACCGCAATGACATGATTGTGGTAGATGCTACCTTTAATAAGAAGTTTGTAGTTGACAGGGTTAATGAAATTAAAGGTATCCTTATTAATCTTATAAAATATAAATATGAAGCTAGAGATGGCTACTTGCCGTTAGTCTCAAATAATTTTGACAAATTTTGGGACAACGGAGAAGCCCTTGAAGATGAGGCTAAATGCGGGGGTCTTCTTGAGATGCTAGCCATAATATATAAGGCTAAAGCTATGTATGGTGATAATTTATCTTTCAAAGAATACGACATGCTGCAATGGTATTGCAGTGCCAGAGATCAATTACATTCTAATATTTTAGTTGAACTTGAACTTGATCACTGGAGTTGTTATCTAAAGGAGAAATAATATATGATATACGGCTATGTATTTAAACTAGGAGATCATAGAATTTCCAAAAAGCGATTATTAAAATTTCTACAACTCTCAGAACCTGAAATAATTGATGTTAAGCCAATATCTTATTATGATCTACAAGAACAAATTGTATTAAACGAATTTGGCAGCTTCAGACAATATCTACCCCAAAAAGGTTTTGAGATAGATAGAGTTTCTTTTGATGAATGGAAAAAGACACAATACGCTATTATGGAAAGACGTATTGCAGAAGAAAAAGATAGACTCAGAAAAATTTGGACGGAATTTAAAAAGACTCATATATTGAGCAATGCTTTTTTAGGTTTTCGCAGATTTGGAGATCCTTTCTTTATTTATAGAGGCGAGCTGCAAAATTACACCGATATATTTAAAAAAGGAAAGTTGCTTGAAAATAATACAGAGGATAATCATTTTTGGATAACTGGTATCTATGAATATCAACAGGAGGAACGCAATGTATTCTGGTTTTAAAGAGTTTGTAAAACATGAACTAAATAAGCATCCTGATAGCCTTAATTGCACCAAAGTATTTGTGCACATAAAGTATGGCGTTGTAGCAGATGTACGCTGCACTGATGCTAATGCTGAAATATATGTTTATGATGACGATGCACAGACAGAAGAACCTAAAGATAAAGTATCTGTTTTTACGTGGCCGAATACGCAATGTTAAGGAGTGTTATGTCAGCAGCAAAGGATACATTATCAAAAGCTATTGCCTATTATAAATTTTTAGGCAGCTTAAGGGTCGCTATGACTGAGAAACGGAAGATTCTCAATATATCGCAACAGGATTTGGCTAAGAAGTCAGATCTTACAATATTCGAAATAAAACATATAGATGATTTCTTCGACGGCAAGACCACAGAAGCTCCTACTGTAGATAGGCTGTTCGAGTATGCCTTTGCAGTAGAGCAGATGTCTAAAGAAAGGCCAAAGAAGAAAGAAACAAAGAAAAAGAAAGAAACAGCGGCAAAGCCACAATAATAAACATAGGTAGCGCAGGTGGTACCAATTGGTATCTCTGCGCTTTTTTTATATAACGCTGGGGTTTTAATGTTAGGTCAGGGCATTATTATGAAAAAGAATATACTCTGATGACTAGTTTGAAAGCTCCAGTATATATAATAAGGGAGATTTAATATGAATTGCGCAAATTTTGAATATACTTCTAACGTTAAGACTATAAATGGGAATAAGCTTAAAGAAATTAATGACTTTCTTAAAACAGGTAAAATAAAAACAAAGGATATATTATCAGCTATTGAGATATCCAAATATAGTTTGCAACTGCCAAAAAGACCTAAACTAAATCATGTTATTATATTATATGGTTTTTCTGAAGCTGTTTTACATTACCATGAATGCTCTCGTTGTAATTATCTTACTATAACTGTTAAGAACCACTATGCGAATTTCTGGGATAACCATTTATTTGCAGTTTTATTAAGTCTTGTTATAACTAAAGGGTATTGTGATATAGACTTTAAAGATGATGATTGGAATGCTACTGGGTTTAGATGCATGCCAGGGAAAGTCTATAAAAAATATTATAAATTGATCTATAATATAGGGAAAAAGCCTATCTATTTGGCAAAGGAGACTTAAATGAAATATGAAAATATATTTTTTAAAAATGATATCGAATATAAAATAGAAATAAAATTAGACGATGAACATAAAAATGGTCATGACGATTTTTCCATAACCGCAAGTATTTGTCAGTATAAGCATGCTCCGAATATTATTATCGATGGATGCTGTCACCAAAAAATATTGATGGTAAGGCCGGAATATGCAATATTTATCAGGCTTCATCTGTCTGATTGGAAAGGCGTTCCTATGCATGCTGTTGAGAATGGCAGCTATTTTATAAAGGAAAAAGAATACGATGCTGCCAAAAGCTTATTAAGAATATCAGATTACGAACTTGAATATCTTAAAAAATTTACAGAGAGCAAGGACTATTTTACATATGCCATTCAACGCCTTGGTTTATTAGAGCGCTGGAAAGCAGAAGCAGATATAGCAATAGCTTATTTAATGAGACTTTGTAAAAGAGAAAAATGCCCTAAATTCAAGGGAGTTGGACATTTCAAGCCGTTATCAAAAGCAAAATTTAGTAAAATAGCTAAGCTTGAAGAAAATGGATATTTTAATTAATAATAGGGATAATTATGGCAAAAATAGACTTAAATAAAATCGAGCAACAATATGAAAAAGAGATTAGCGAGTTTGACCTACTTGCTATGCTTAAGTATGTATTGTATAAGCATAATGACAGAGATATCCTTATAGATAGAGACGATCTTTATATAATAAATAAGCATACTGTGCTTCGAATGTCTCGGCATTTGGATATTGATGCTATAAAATTAAAATTGGGCATTTCTAATATGGATTTAATAAAAGACAAATCTATAGCCCAAGGACTTAAAGATCTAAAATATGAATTAAGAAATTTTATAACAAATTTATTGGGAACTAATAAAACTAAGAATGTGTCAAATTTAGATTGGCGTGATTTATAAGGAGAATTATTATGGGACTTCCAATAGCAAAAATTATGTTCTTGTCTGAAGATGCACTGAGCTCGGAAGCTAAAAAATTTATAGCAGGACTCCATGAATTTGAAGACAAGTCTTGCTCTGACAAGATTTATTCTATTGAGACTTTGAATAATAAGCCTAAAGACATGCAATCAGACGAAGTTAAAGAGGTTATATCGTTATTAATTAAAATAAAAAGTCTAGAAGTAGATTATTTCTGCATTAATAATCCGTTTTAAGGAGGTTTATTATGAAATTACAAGAAAAAGAAACGGCAACTTATATTGAATTAGAAGAACAGGAGAAAGAATTAGAATACAAAATAACCCAATCCTCAGAATATCTTTTTGAAGTACTCACCAAAAAATATTACAGTTGGAAATATGCATGGCTTAGAGAATTGCTTTCTAATGCCTTTGATGCACATATAGCAGCGGGTAAGAAAGATACACCTATAAAAGTTATACTGGAGCCAGAGGTAGGTATTTTTAATATCCGGGATTATGGTACCGGTATAGACCCGGATAAATTGGAAGAAGTATATCTAACTTTTGGCAATAGCACTCGGCGTAATTCCAATAAAGTTATAGGTTATTACGGATTCGGCAGCAAAGCTCCTTTCATGATGACGGATGCTTTCAAGGTTATAGATTATTGGAATGGCAAAGCATATCATTGTTTGGCGCTTTACACGGATAAGCCAAGATTTATTATCGAAAAAGTCGTTTCTACTTCAGAGCCTAATGGACTTGAAATAGAAATTAATATTAACTATTCTGAATATTCGGCTATAGAGGCTGAGTTAAAAGATTATGCTTTATTAAGCGATATTCCAATAGATATAAATGGGAAAGAAACATATAAAATAAACTCTGTTTATGAGATTAACAAAATTAAATTTTGCAAAGGTGTTTATGGTTATTTTGTTAGGCTTAGTGATACTCTTAAATACCAAATAGCCACTAGTCTAACAGGAAATATTTCGCCGATAATCAATTTTATTCATAATTTTTTTGGTACACATGCTATTGTATTTGACGGCATGACATCAAAAGTAAAATTGCCTGGCAATAGAGATCATATTGTGAATGAAAAAGAAATTGAAGGCTTAATAGTCGAGAGATTAAAGGCAATTGTCTCTGATATTATAAATGATGTTATACTTCCAAAAATTTGGGATGAAATTCAAAGTAAATGTAGAAACCTGGGACATTTGGGTCAATTCTATCGATATTATCGGATAAGCGATCTCCTTGATAATCTATGTGAGGTTAGAATAGCAGATAATAATTTTGAGATCATTGATCTATTCAAGAAATATAGAATTTTATATGGCGAATGTCATCTTGCAACAGTAAACTTTAACGATACGATAGGTGTTATATATTATGATGCCGGTTTCAGCAAAAATTCAAACATTTGGTACACTTTCATACCAGAAAATTTCAAGGATAAAAATAAATTTAAAAGAATGACCCTCCGGAATTTAATCAAACATTATGGTCCGCATGTGACCAAATGGCGAGAGTATAATATTCCCGAATGTAGTATCTTATGGACCAGGAAAGATAAAAAGGAAAAAATAAATAATGCTATTGCTAAATTAAAAGAGCTTATAACAGGGTTTGAGCCTCCCAAATATTTTGAGTTCTATGTGCCAAGAGAATCTAATAATACTAAACAAAAACGGAAACGACGAGTTAAGATCACGGAAACCAGATTTGCAGCCTGTTTTTATTCCAATACAAGGAGGAGTGTTATTGATATTTCCAAAGACTGGAATGTGGTTTTGACTACCTATTTCTGGCTTCTTTGGGAAGAGGTAAACTTATTAAAAAAGAAGTTTGGTTGTAATGAGGTTGTTGCTGTTGATCCGGTATCATATAATAAAATAAGACGCAGTTCTTATAAAGATAAATTCAAGTATGCTGATAAAGAGATAGAAAAAATAATAAAGCAAACGAAAAAGAAATTTGAGAGAGCTAAAAAGACTAATCCTTTATTGAAGTATAATATTAGGTATTCTAGTTATGACTATGGCAGTAAATCATTTTTCTTTAAAAATAAAGTTGAAAAGACTAACTCCGCTTATATCAAAAAGAAATTTGCAAAGATTATCAATTGGTTTACTGAATATGGGTTATTTAAGAAAGCTCTATTCGTTAAAGACCTGTTCGATTGCGCTAAAAGTGAGGACGAGCACAAAATTAAAGAGCTTATATTCAAAGAATTGACGGGTCTTGATATTAATGTGCATCGATGGGCAACATGGGACGACCTTGCAGATGCAGCTATATTTGAGCTACTTAAAAGGTACCCTAAAGCTATGAAACAATTTGACCCTATCAAATATTTCGGAATTAAGGAATGACTAACGAAAAATTTATTCAAGATTTTACGAAGCCCCTTAGATTAGGGGCTTCTCAAGATGACGCTTGGTATGAGCCTTATAAGACAGCAAGCAAAAGGCATAGAAATCTTAGCTGGAATTATGATTTATTGCGGAGTTATTCGGCTGCTATTGGCTGGGTGCCTCCTCCATGCAATAAACAGCCTTATAATGGCGAGCGTATTATATTTATAACAGATTATAATTACTCAAATACTACGGCTAAACATATTTTGCAGCTTTTATTTTATAGCCAAAATGAAAATGTTCTGCAAATATCTTTATATCTACCTAAGGATATGGTCAATATACATAAATTGGAAGATCTTACGGCATCAGGTGTAGATAAATTGAGGAGCTTATGCCTTGAATTTGACGATTTGTATAGGACTATGTCATTAGTAAGAATATATAAAATAGAACGCTGGCAGATTATGCAGCAGATTGTTAAAAGCGCTCATCTTCTTACAAAATTATTCGACATTGATCCTAGTGATCTGAAGCTTAAATCTAATATATTATGTGAATATTTATTTAAAATGTCTGATGAAGCAAAAAAAGCTTTTGAAGACGAAATTAAAGACATTTTAAGGATAGATGATAAAGAATGGCTACTATTAAAATAAAAACCATACGCGGCAAAATATTGCAAGCCTGGGACAAAACTAAGAATAAATTTTTGTGGCAAGCATTTAAACCGGACAATTTTGCATATAAAGAGATTGATACTATTAAAGCGATAAAAGTGTGTCCGGAAGTCGGGTATATGCTCAGATTGTTTTGCCCCAGATGCTGCTCTAAAGAGATATATGCTCATATCTCAGAGCCGCTTAAATTGCTTGATGCTTACTATAAAGACAACAAGCTTGTTTTGATTACAGAATCAGGAGAAGCTGATTCCGACACTACCAAATTTATGTGTGGGAAGTGCGGTGAATATATTACGAAGCATAGCATTGAATGTTTTGTAAATAAAAAGTTACCACATGAACAGGTCAGTGAGATTAAATATATGATAAAGCAGCGACTTATAAAGGCCTTTTATGAGACAGGCAAGCCGTTTTATTACATGAACACTATGCCAAATATCATATTTGTAGCTGCAGTTGTATCTAAAGACAACTATCTTTTTAAGGAGTTCAATAGCAAATTAATTGTTTCCAAAAATGCAATACTTCAGCCTCATAGTGAAGATGATAGTTATAAGGTTATAGCTGCTGATTTAAAAGCTTTCGGAATTGATCTGTGGTCGCATGTGGCTTATGATTTTGCAGACTGCGATTTTGCCTTTAATTTTGACAGAGATGAAATACAGGCAGAAATATTAAAGCTTAGATATAAAGAGCAAAAAGCTGAAGCTGAGAAGATAGCAGCTGAGACGAGTCAGGAAGAAATCAGAAGACTCAGAGATTTTATTAAGTCTTCTATTCCAGGGCTTATTGATGAATATTGGTACGAGGGTAATTTTGATGACTTCGTTGAACCAATGGAAGATAATGATTATATAACTGTGGATGCTAAGCTTGTATTCGGAGAAAAAATATTCCATATAAAAGAAACAGATATTTATTTTGATTCTGACGGCTATAGAAAAGACTTTGAATTAAAATTCGAAGAATGCTTACGATATGATATATCTGCCAATTGGCGTACTTATTCTACTATAGTAGATAAGACACCACCGTTTCTAACATTTAATTTTACAGTAAATGAATTATTGGAGTATCCATAATATGGCAAATAATTGTTTTGTTGATATTACATTAACTAAACCTCAAGTTAAGCCTGAGGTTATTATTCATCCTAACGACGGCACAACGCCGTCAATATTATTTGATGATTTCGGAATCTTTGATGTTCAGCTTGAAGAATATCCTAAGCAGAATGAGATTGTAATACTGGGCTGGGTTAAATGGACGCTTCGTCCAAATGACTTCAAAGTTGTTATAGATCGGTATAAACCCAAAACAGCATTTGCTACGCAAGAGGAGCTTGATAATGCTGTCTACGGTCATTATAAATATACCGGCAAAGATTTTGTTGAGCGCTTCTTGACTTTTGAAGAAATTGAAAAAGTTAATGAGCAATTCAATAATAAACAAGTAGAATCTTATTCAGAGGCTTTGGATAGGTCATTAATGCTAAAATCTTATAAACCAATGGAGGATACAAAATGAACCACTATTTTTATAAGAAAGTTGATAAACGTTCCCGAACTGAAATGATTAATTTTCTTGAGAATCATTTTCGATACTTTACAATGAATTACTGGAATAGAAGTACTTCATATGCTAACTGTGTTAAGCTATATAAATTCCAAAATATTCCGGAAAATGCTTATGAAATGCTCGCTTATTTTCATCATTCTCCGGTTTTCGAGATAGAAGAAGATTTTGCTATGAGATATAATTATTGTTATCAAATAGATTTCAATGGTCATTCCGGAGGATATATAGTTCTTTATCAAGGCGGGATAAAAGAAAATGGAAGAACTTATATACAGCCCGGGCATGGAATAGATGAAGATGCAGATTTTGAGGATTGGACTCTTGAAGAGCTAAGAGAACGGGTTAACCTTATTCAGGATTTTGACTTAACTTGTGATGAGATAGTAAATGCTTATTTTGAGTTTTGCAAGACTCATAAAATAGAAGAACGCGCTATTACAAGATTAGAACCGGTTTGTGTTCCAGCTTAAGAAGATATCTCATGAACACTTTATAAGAGGAGTAGATTATGGCTTACTATCCGTACATAAAGCAAGTTGACAAGCGCAAGAAAGCTGATATGCTTGCATTTTTAGAAGGACATGAAAAATATTGTGAATATGATGGCAAGGTAGCCTTTGCGAATGATTGCAAACTACTCGGTAATCCATTACGTTTAACTCCGGAACAACAAGATATACAATATGCTCTTATCATTGGAGATAATGATGAATTATCTCTGTATAAAGCTGGTTTCGAGTATGAATATCATGATATTGTAATGGAGTTCTGCAAGAAAAGTGATGGTTATGTTATAGCTCAAGTTGGCAGAACAGGTGCTCATTTTGCTATGTATACCGGCTATATAAAAAATAATGATTATTACTTTGAAGAGCCTTATATGGCTTGGGCAGATGAATTGGAAGGCTATCTTGCTGATGGCTCTACGACAATACAGGAGCTGCGCGAGATTGTGCATGCCGTACAGTTATTTGATTTGTATTGTAAAAAGCTTATGGATTGTCTTAAATTATGGGTCTTAAGAGCAAATAAGGAAATGGATTATGAATAATTTAGAATCAAATTGTAGTAGTATGCTTATAGCAGTGATAGTGTTAGCAATTAATGCTATTGTAGGAGGGTGGAGCGTAAATTATATACTTAATTTCTTCGGGAAGGATATTCCGTTTTATGCGGACTGTGCTATTGGATTTTTTGCTGTTGACTTGACTATTCCTATTGCAATAATTTTATGGATAATCTCCCTTTTCTAAAGAGGACTTTTACTATGGACAGAAAACTTAAGAAACTTTTGGAATTATACGATCAAGATCCGGATATAATCAAAAGAGCGCTTCCTTCAGGAGCAGGCTTTGATAATCCGGATTCTTATATTATTGAGAAAGATGATAATACGCTTATTATAACAGGACAGTATCATAAGATGAATGATGTCGGCTATTATGTTGGCTGGCATCATTTTAAGCTGCTTGTATTCGATAGTCCTATACATGGCATGGATATAAAGTATCTGAGCGAACCGGAAGACTTTATAGAATTCCATGATACTGATTATGTTCTGGATGAGATATATTCTGCGCTTGATGATCTAATAGAGTCATATAGTTCTAATAATATAATCGTAAGGACAGAGAAAGTAGCATATATAAGCGGTGAAACTGTATATAGCGATGTTTTAGAGAGATTAGATCAATTATGGAGTTTCGAATCTTTAACACAAGGTAAAAATATTTACTCTGTGGAAAAGATCAAGTCAAAAATTATAGAAGATGATGAAGATGATACTAATGAGACTACAAGAATAAGAATTGAGAAATTAATATTTAAATTGGAGTGTGAAGGTTATAAATATTTTGTATTTGATTAACTTTAAGGATAATTATGGTTGTTAATATTGCAAATAAAACAATTGAAATACTCTCGGATCCCGAACCATGGGATCCGAGAGATCGCTATCTAAATAGGAATATAAAGACACATATAGCCACTTCTCATCCGGATATATGTATAGGAGATACAGAGAATCCTAATGCGGATTATTGTGTTAATAATTATGATTTAACTACGCGAGACGGTATACAGAGTTTTCTTATGTCTGAAATAGCTCCTATGAGCGGAGATAAAGATATTAATACCTGGTTCAGACATAAAGTCTTTTATAAAATTATAGGCTTTAATGAGTTAAAGCCTTCGTTAAGGATGTTTGAGTCAAAGCCAAAAGATGCAAGAATATATATTCCGATAGGCATAATCTTTGTGCTTCGGGATGAATTAGAACTTACTGCCAGATTCCCTACACATAAGGCCTTTCGCATGGCAGCTTATGATTTGATTGTAAATGATATAAGATACTATAATAAATATCTCAGAGATGAAGTTTATTGTGTGGAGATAACAGGACCGGAACTTAATGAAGCCGCTGGGAATTTATATTATAAATCAGATATTATAGAGTGGCTAAAAGAATATTTAACAGAAGAAGAGCTTAAAGAAGCAAGAAGAAAAATAAAATTAACATAAGGAATATTTATATGATTGAGTTTGATTATATTAAAAGTACCGAACTAAAAAAAATTGCAGTTGAACAATATCTCAAAATATTAAGGCATATGCTTATGCGATTAATATTAATATTTATCTGCAGTAGCATTTTGTTTGTAACTTTATTTTATATCACTTTAAATATAAATACAGTTGTTCTGCAATTTATAAGCTTATGCTTAACAATTGCATCTTTTCTATCATTTTTGATGTCAAGTCTTTGTTTAATAATTTATTTATTAGGATATATGCCAGAATTGGTCGAATTGTTAAAATATCAAAAACAGCTAAATCAATAATAAAAAAAGGGGAGCAATTATTATGGCAAACGGAATTGTATTTCAGTTAGGGACTGATCCGGGATCTGATTTTATATTGGATCTTAATGAAGACTGCTATAAAGGGGATATTTATTTTGAAGGATTTGAGAAGTACACCCCTGATTCACAGGAAGAACTTAATAATATGGTAAACAGTATGATTGGGGTATCGTCTTCTATTAATATTATAGACGGTGATATAGAATTGCCGTTATTTCTGACTCCAGATATCAGGGCGGCTTTTATAGCTAATATTGAAAGCTTTGCCAAGAGTGAATTTAATAAAGGACTTAAAGCCTTAGCAGCTATTTCAGAAAAGCCAAGTGATTTGGAATTTTATCATCTGATAAAAACTATTAATCCTAAAATTGCTATTGACTTTTATATTATTCCGGAGCTAATGGAATTGTTGTATAATCCTCAGAAGCTTTACTGTGATATTATGGTGAAAGAATTTATTAGGAAAGATGCAGAAAGATTATATCTGCAAAAAATATACCGATATCATTATTGAGGTGTTATATGGATAAATATTTATTGCCTTTTGAATGCAAATTTATAGAAGCTTCGCTTTATAACCCTAATGTTGAGATTGTATGTTTCAATAAAGACGATCTTGATAAAGGTCAAGATTTTTTTGAAATTGACTTTGCAAGAATTATAAAGTGCCCTAAATGCAATAGTAGCTTAAAGCAGATAGATGGTTTCTCAAACAATATTTTAAGTTGTACTGAATGTGGTAAAACTTGGATAATAAAATTTATCCTTGAAAAATCTCCGGGTCAATATGCTGCAGGGGATGATCCGATATCATTTGTATCAGATATTAATAATGCCTGGACTTATAATCCTAATTGGGGTATTGATATGTATGACAGATTGCCTGATGCTATACGCAATACAGGGTTGCAAGATTTAAATAAAGCTATAAGGTGTATATTAGAAGAATATCTTGGAGAATGTTATAATGAAAACAATGCCTTATGATGATTTTATGGACCATTATAATGGTTATGCTTATAAAAATGAAAATGCTTTTAATAATAAACAAGAAATTTGTTATATTCCGGAAAACGCTATTAAAAGCATAGGCGGCACTATAGAATATGATCAAGCTTATACTTATCAGGATTTTATTAAGTTGGCTGAAGAGTATATTCATCTTTGTGCCACCGGAAACGTTGGAGATTTTGCTGCTTATATATTCGAATGCTGTGAATGGCAATATCCTGAGACGGTTATAGCTGATATTGAGTCAGATTAACTATGATTGTTTATCATGCGACCAGCCTTAAAAAATTAAATAGATATGCGCATACAAGATATATATATCCTCCAGTGAGAGCTTGGAAGGCAATAGAACAGGCTGAGCGTATTCTAGCTCTATCAGACGGCGTATTATCTTACGGCTTAAATTTCCGGATGATGCGCCTAAACTCGATAGCCATTTTAATCAGGCCAGAGTCCTTAATGAACCTTATAAATTTGAAAATTTCTAAAGGAGACAAAAATGGATAATGAACGAATCGAAAAATTACCAAAGTGGGCTCAAAATAAAATATACTTACTGCAGAGTAAAGTTGAAGAGTTAGAACAGAAATTAAAAACATTAAAATTTGAAACTCATGACGAAGGAGTATATATCAAGGACTGCTATGGGGAAACCTATCCGATACCAGCAGCAGAGAAAATTTTGAAAAAATTAATTAATGGAGACTTAGAATTTAATCTTTCGGAAAAAAATAAAGTTAAAATTTATGGCTATTATTCCGTGCTACATGAGCTGGCTATAATTTCCCCAGCGAGTAATGTGCTTGAAATAAAAATAATTAAGAGGCGTTAACTATAGCGAAATATAAATAAAGGACTTATTAGCATGAATACTGATTACAAAATTACAAAAGAAACTTTAGAAAAAGGGAAACAACAGCATGATGCTATTATTAATCGAGCAAATAAAAATATTCTCAAAAAACTCGGTGCTGCTATAACGGTTATTAGACAAGAAAAAGATTTAACCCAAAGACAGCTTGCTGAAAAAATAAACACTAAACAAGCTGAACTAACCCGTATAGAATGCGGCAGGCAGAATGTTTCAATAAAAAAACTTAAAAAGATTGTTGAAGCCCTCGACTATGATTTAATTATAATTTTTAAACCAAGGAATACTTAATATGGCAAAATATAAAGTATTATTTACAAGAGTATATGAAATCGATGAAGCTGACTTAGACTTAGATCAAGAGGATCTTGATGCACGGGATCCCGAAGATAGAGAAAGAATTATACAGGAAGAATGCGAACGTAGCGCACGGGACTTGTTTGCAGAAGAAATGCCTTATTTTATTAGTTGTCCCGAAGATTTTGTTTCTGCAAAAGTTGAAAAAATGGAGGAATGAATGGGTACAAATAATTTTTATAATAAAAATGCATCTAATATATTTGCTCTTAAAGAAACACATGACTTTCATTATCAAGAGGTTATAGATAGAATTATCTGTGATTTAAAAAAATATGAAGGTCAAGATTTTGCTGATGTTATAGAAGGACATTGGGAGGATCCGGATTATTTAGATAGTTTCCCAAGTCATTGCTTTTGCAAGATTGAGAGTAAAGATAAATATTATAAACGAATAGGCTTAGATATCAAAATTGTTATAAGCTTAGTTATAAGGGCCGGATACTATTCTGATTGTAATTTTGACTGGTTTATCAATATTTATGATGAACTATGGGGGACGCATGATGGCATTGATGAGTTCGTACGAACATTTCAAGGAAACTATAATTATTATCAAATTACAGCAAAGCAATCAATGCAGTATTCTGCTTTTATAGAGGAGTGGTATTGTAAAGAGGTGAATAAACTTATCGGTATTGTCGAAGGAGTTTATAGACGGCATACAGAGCCATTATTAAAAGTAGCCCAATTCTCTAATGGAGAAGCTATATATAAAAAAAAAGCATCATAGTTAAATAAGGAGCAAAATTATGGAGCCGATAAGAAAAATAACGCACGGTTGGGTAACGCAGGAATTTGACCCGGAAACAGGAAAATGCTTATGGCAAAATTTTTATGCCGGAGATCTTGTTGAATGGGAAGATAGTTATGGAAACGAGATAACTCCTACTGAAGAAATAATAAAGAAATGCTATCATAACTTTGAGATGTCTGAACCAACAAGTGTTGGTCTGAAAGGGTTTAAATGCCCTAAATGTGGTTCTAATAGAGTTGAAGAAGTTATGCCTGGTATAACTCAAGCTAGTGAAATAATTGACGTGTTTATAGAGGATGGTAATTTAATATGTGAATATGGGGCTGCTTCTTATTCAGGAGGAGATCCATCGGATATATATTATCAATGCTTAGAATGTGGAGAGGGAATCTCTGAAGAGATACTGAAAAAAATCGCGGAGGAAAACTATGAATAAATATATTATAACTGTTGATGTTGATGAGGAAACCCTTAGAGAGTGTAGGGAAGATTTGAAAGATGCTGATATTGAGACACTTTTAGAGTCTGAAATGGGATGGCTCGAAAGGAGTGGGGGTTGTATGTTGAAATGTTAAAAAGGAAGATAAGAAAAATGAATAAAGCAACACTTCTAACATCGATAATAAGTGGTATGTGCCCTGAAGTATCAGGGCCAAGACCGCTTAAAATGAATCTAAAGAAATCTACATGTTTTAATTGCGGGAAAGAGCTGCAAGAAGGGCAGTATATTTATTGTTCTGATAAATGCAAACAAGAAAAAAGTAAAGAACTGAAAAAAAATGATAGCATATAAACATCTTAAAAAATTTTTGGAAACATCCATAAAATTAGAAGACCAAACTTTTATATCTTTTCAGATAAAAACATTTGTTAAACATACAGCGAATTATGAAGAGACTATAGAAGCAGAGATAAATATTAAAGATGACAAAATGTGTTGGGCTAAAGGTGTCATAGTTATTGCTGTATACGATGAGATACCCCAGCTTAATATTAAAAGCCTTGTGATACAATCTGATAATATTGACGAAATAAACACCATAGTATCTGCTATAAACCAAAAGGTGCGCGAAATAAACAAGGAGATAAATAATGAAGTACAAAATTCTTAAGGACAAAATATTATTTATCCAAGATGACACTTCTCCTATTGATCCTAGAGATCGAGGATACAATGAAAGTATATTCAGCAAATTTTTTACAAGACATAAAAGATATACATTCGGCGATATAAAATCAGAAGACGGAGATATAGAAGTACCTAGCGAAATTATTGAGCGCAATACTTGCTGGGAAGATGTACTTCATGAATATATTGCTGCTTATTATCATGACGATGAAAATCTTGATGAATGGATAGAAGAAAATATGGTATATCTGCCTATTTATATGTACGAGCATGGCGATATAACTATATCGACTACCCCTTTTAGCTGTAGGTGGGATTCCGGCCAGATAGGTTATATATTCGCCATTAAAGAGGATTATGAAAGGATAACCGGTAATAAATGGGATAAAGAAAAAGTAAAAGCTTGCCTTGAAGCGGAAGTTGCTGAATATGATCGCTATATTCAAGGACCTCATTATGTCCTTGCTATCGATGATATTATAATGGATCAAAATGGCAATATTGTTAAGGATCCTGATAATTATAAGCTTATGTGGTGTTGCGGTTATACCGATTATGATGATATAATAAAATTTATAAAGGAAAAGGCAGGAGATGAATATGCTGAAGAATTCAAAAAAGATACGAAGCTACTGCCAATATATGCAGAATCGTATTAAAACCAAGGAAGTATAAATGAATAGCAAAATAGAACATGTTGCATTAAAACTTGCTGAGAAATATGACGCTGCAGTGAAGCTTAAAGAACTTGATACTAAATTGCAGTTAACATTTGTTAACGAAAGAGGCAGCTTGACATTCGATATAGATTATGAATATCTTGAAGATGACCCTTACGTTGAAAATATTATATGGTCATTAGAGCCTGGGGTTAGAAAAGTATGTGGCAAAGATGAACGTCCGTTATTAGCCAAACTTCTTAGAATAGAAGAGCCTAATACTACTTTATATTTGGCTAATATGGAATGGTTTGAAAATGATTTAAGATTAAAGGCTCAGCACTTTGAATTTGTTAGAGATTTGGCAATGGACATAGCGAATAATCTTCAGTGTTTTAGACGGAATGGATTCCCAGAGCCTATGCTATTTAATGATAATTGGGCCAAGGCATACCCTGCCGCTTGTTCTATAGCATGCCTCTGTATGTCTTTAACAACACTGCCTTATAAAGCCAGGCTTAAACTGACTGACCGGCCGTGGGAATATCTTGTGATTGAGTTCGAATATAACGATATGAAAGAAAGTTATGAGTTTGGCTGGGAAGTACTATTCTGGGGCTTTAATATGGAGCATATAGTTGATGCTTTTAATACGGCTATAAATGAGAAATTAAATGCTCTGCATCAATTAAATAAATTCCCTAGAGTTGAAAGACGGAAATATCTTCTCCAGCTAGATAAAGTAGAGGAAATTCATGCTATATATACGAGAGGCCCTGGTTTTACGAAATACTTTTCTCATGTCGGAAATGGCAGGTGGGTTCCTAATCGATTAAAGGAAGATAACGAAAATGATTAAATTATCTAAAAATTTCTGGGATTGCGAATGCGATGAAAATTTTATACACCCTAAAAATCAAAATACATGCCCTGAATGTGGGGCTGTACAAGAAGATCAACCGGATTCAAGAGTTGATGAAGTACTAAAAGACAGACGATTCCAGGTTATGAAATCTTATGTTGTCAAAGCAATAACCAAATATGACCTTGTAGAGTTCGATGATGATAATGGGACTTATACAAGAATAAAAACTATTAAAGAAGAAGAAAATGATATAATCGAAGCTGAAACAGAAGCTTTCTTATCACTTGAAGAAGCAATTAAAGAAGCTATATTGACAAAGAATGAAATATAAGGAGAATATTATTATGTTAGCGGTTTCAAACAACAAAGTAATTTTTCATTACAATGGCAATCTTATATCTGTAGACTCCTCAAATAAAGATTTTGAGCTTATAAAAGCCTTTGTACTTGCAGATGATTTCGAAAAAGCTGCAGCTATTTATAATAAAGACTACAGTGTTATATTCGCACAGCAACTGAAAGAAATACAAGTTAAACATGATGGTTTTTACGTTGGCGATATAAAAATTGATGATAATAATCTAAAGCGCAAGATTAATGAAATGCTGAATCTCGGCTGCAGTGAAGCGCCGATTGTAAAATTCATAAAGAAGCTTTATGACAATCCTAATAAGCGTTCTCGTGAGACTTTCTATAACTATGTAAAGCAATACGATATTACTGTTGATCAGGATGGCGATGTAATTCTTTATAAAGGGGTTTGTGATGACTATTATGATAAGCATAGTCATACTATATTGAATAAACCCGGTTGTATTGTTTCTATGCCAAGGGAAGAAGTGGATCATGATCCTGATAGTCCTTGTAGTACAGGTTTGCATGCCGGGACTATAGAATATGCCACCGACTGGGGCGAAAGGGTTGTAGCTGTAAAAGTAGATCCTAAAGATGTATGCTGCGTGCCTTATGATGAAAGTTTTCAGAAAGTACGCGTCTGCAAATATATCGTGCTTGCTGAAATTGAAGACAGGCTATCGGTGGAGGTTAAAACAAAAATCGAAAAAGTAAAGGAGAATGATAAATGCAAAGTTAAAACAGAATTAAAAGCGAATGATAAAAAGGAAAAAGTGCTTAAAAAGGCAAGACGTAAATGGAGCGAAAAGGAATATAAAATTCTTGAAAAACTCTATCGGCAGGGCAAAACGCCTTATCAGATTGCTAAAGTTCTTGGCAGAGGAGTACGTGGAATATATCACAAAATTTATGAAAGGGGCTTAGCTTAAAGCTTTGCCCTAAAAGAAGGATGCGCCGGTTTATTCCGGCGCTTTAACTTTAAGGAACAATTATGACAAAAAAAGAACTTGAACAAAAAGTAATGGAACTTCAAAACGAAATAGATGAGCTTAAAAAGACGCTTATAAGCGATAAAATTATTTCTGATAAAATTATAGAAAATATTGATGAAATAAAGACAGCAGAGATGATCTATGCTAAATGGCTTGAAACTTTTGACGAAAAGTTTAAAGGGTTGGTTAAAAATCTACATCTTGATATATCTGAGCGATTGCCAGGGCTTATAAAATGTACCGTATGTACAACCGGAAATCCATTGCATAAAGCATACTATGCTTTTAGTATAAAAGATGGTTTGACTGTTATAACAGATGCTAACGATAAAGAAACAATACTAGGTAAGACAACTTTTGATACATGGCGTAAAATAGCTGGTGATTTGTTAGGAGCCAATTTTGGAAGGAATGAATATGAAGAATTTGTTGAAAAGTTTATAGAAAATATTAAAAATTTAATCATGGAAACTGACAATGTCTAATAAACCTTATTGGCTTGAGATTCTCGAAGAGGCTATGCCGTCTAATAAAGAATTTGAAGATATAATTATCACAACTTATGGCTATGTCGGCATATCAGAAAAGAAAGCAGCTATTAAACTTGATTTTGATTGTGTTATATGTAACGGGAAGCCTCATAAAGAAGGTGAAGCTGAGTTGGACATCTTTTTATTGCCTAATGATAAAGTTAAAGTAGCAATAAAAGATATTAAAATTACATGTCCCGAAAAAGGATATCATATTCATAGAGAACTAAATAAACGTATCAAAACAATCAACAGAAGGAGCAAATGATTATGGCTGACAATGCTATTGACAAACTTTGCGAAGCCGATAACATCGATAAAATCGGCAATATTGCAAAAAACATTTTCGTAAGTAATTTACCTCTTATCCTTAATGATCTGAAAAAACTCGCTGCTAAAGACGACGAAGGGCAAGCAACAATAAAGACTAACATCAAAGTTGAGTTTACAGCTTATAATAATTGCGAACTTGTTGATATTACTCCTCGGGTAGAGTGGGAGCTTAAGGAAAAGAAAGTTGATGCTGGTGATACAATAACCATCGATACACAAACCCCGGATCTTCTTCCGGATGATCTTTTTAATCAAAACTAATAAGGAGGCTGCTTTATGTTAATGACACCTAAACAAATTGAACTATTGAAAAATCAGGAATTAATTCAGCAATTGGCAAGGATATATGAGCTTGCCGGTGATGATGTTGAAACAGAAATTGGCAGAGAAGGTATTGTAGTTAAAACCAAAAAAGACGACAAAGTTAAGCTGACATTAGGAACAAGTTGGGATAGCTTGGATGCCTTGCTTGTAAGCCTTGCGATTCTTAATAATAAAGCCTCACAATTTTCGGAATCAGAAGAATAGAAATTGTTTTGATCTATAAGACTGCATCTTTATAGGTGCAGTCTTTTTTTATGGAGGTGTAAAATGTGGATTCATTTAATAAAGAAACTCCCAGCAGAAATAAGTTCACCGAAAATGTCATGGCATTGGACTGCTCCGTGGCCTATGCTAGATGGGAGTTAAAACACTAATATGGCGGATCTGAAACATATCTCAGAAACAATAAGAAATTGTTATGAATAAGAAAATTATTTATTATATAGTTTGCAAGAAATGTAATAAACTTGTTGATATTATAGACGAAGACTCTGATAAAATAGATACTATCCCGGTTATGATAAGAGAGGGGTGTTATATAAAAAGTTCTGCAACACTAAGATTTACAATTACAAATAAAGCATGTCTTTGCCGGGATATAGATTCTAATAGACTCAGAGATATTATTGCATCAAAATTAAGATCAGATAGAGAATTATATGCATTTTTCTCGAATTGGAGCCCTAAATTGAATCAACGACTGGAACTGCTTAAACGATGCCTAAAGACAGAGTTTACTGCAGCTGTGTTGATTGCCAGTAGGCTGTGTCATGAAGAGGAGGAAGAGCTCTTTCTTTTAGAACATATAAATAGTGAAAAGCTACTTAAAACGTTATTAGGCATACCTTTATCATCTGATAAAGCAAGCCGAGTATTGGTGGATAAACTTAATGAAATCGAAAAGAAAAAAGAAAATACATCCAATGGGTGAACAATCAGGAGGTTTTATATTTGTAAAAGATATAAGCCCTTACGGGGAGATATATAAACCTCCATGGTTTAATTTTTTGGAGCCTGATGATATGGACGGTGATCTTATGGAGCATCTGGTAAAGATGGTTACAGAAGTTATCGCCAAAAATGCACTTAAAAAGAGTAAACGTAAAAAGCGCAAGAAGGGTTAGTATGAAATATAAACTTGAATTATATAATAATGTAATGATATTATCTCCTGTAATAAATGATAATAGATTTACCCTGACTGAAAGCGTTGTATTTCCTGATAAATTGCTGAAGAAAATGACATTTTGGAATAAAAGGTTAAGAACTTATAGTGAAATAAAAAAGCTTAAAGAGAAAAATCCTAAAAAGAAAGTTTCCAAAATAACCGGCAGTTTAGCCAAGCTATATGATATAGCTAATACTGAAGATGGTATAAGCCTTATGACATTTCCAGGCTTTGCTGCCGAATGTATTAAATTTTTATCTGACGCAGGGCATGAAATATCCATAATTGATAATCGAATAATTCATAATTATGATATAGAAAAAGCAAGACCTATTTTGTATGATTATCAAATGGAAGCCGTAAAAGAAGCTTTAAAATATCAATCTGGGATTATAACACTACCTACAGGTACAGGTAAGACATATATATGTGCAGGTATAATAAAAGCAATTGATAAAGAACATCTGAATAATATTAGTGCGTCTATAATAGCTGTAATAAGCCCAGGAGTAGATTTGGCAGATAAAAATTATAAAGCATTAAAAGAATTGCTGCCAGATAGGAATGTTGGTATAATTACCGGTAATAAGAAAAAATATTCAGATGACGTAGTAGTTATAACCCCTGAATCATTTAAGAATGTGCCCTCTGATCAAGTTGGTGTTATTATTTATGATGAAGTGCATTCTTTATCTCAAAAAAGAGCTGAAGATATAATAGACTGCGATAAAGCTATAAGGATCGGTTTAAGCGCCACGCCAACTGGCAGATTTGACGGCGGAGATGCTGTTGTTAAAGGGGTAATTGGGCCTATTATATTTAAGCAAACTTACAAAGAAGCTGTGGCTTTAGGCGCAGTAGTGCCTATAAAAGTATTATGGCTTGATCTTATTAAACCGGATAATTATGAGCCTGAAAAGTTTACAGATAAAACAGTGGCTTATAGGTGGTTATTATGGAGGAATAATCTTTTTATAGCCTGCCTCCATAAACTACTTGAACTTATCCCTGATGAGATTCAAACATTATGCCTTATAGAATCATTAGAGCAGATGGCTAGATTTATAAATAAAAAATATTATCCTTATGTTCATGGGGAAACTGATCCGAAAAAATTTAATGATAAACGTTATTTTGGACTGAAGGCTATCAAAACAAAAGACAGAAAAAGATTCTATAATGCAGTTAGAAACGGTTCTATACGTAAAATTATAAGTAGCGGTATATACCGCGTTGGCGTAGATTTCCCGGAGATAGCCGTGGTTATAAATGCATCCGGCAGAGGGAGTCAAATAATAGCAGGGCAGCTTCCCGGCAGGGCTAGCAGAAAAGCGGAGGGTAAAACGTGCTCTTATATTATAGACTTCTGGCATGAATGGGATAGAGATGAAAAAAATAAACCGGGACATATACTCAAAGATGACATGAGTAGGGCAAAAACTTATGGCAGCCTGGAGCTCGGCTTTGAGCAAATTCATTTCAACAGTTTAACCGATATTATTAATACAATTCTTAACAATGGATAATCTTGCAAGCAAAATCTATGAATTATTTATGCAGCGTTATAAAATTGTACTTGGCAAAGCTGCAGCTGATATCCATTACGATGATTATCGTTCTGATTGGGAGCAAGCTGCAAAGCTTTGCCAGGAACTAAATGCATCCCCGGAGGATTTTATAAGAGCTCAATTTGACGAACTAAAACCTTATGAATTAGCAACCTTATCTCCTGTAATGCTGCATCATCCGAGACGCCATGTAATATATAAATATCAAAAATTATTTGGCAATATCGAAAAAGTGGATTATAATAAATTCTTTATGGTGCTTGATATCGAATTAAAGAAAATAAAAACACTTACTAAAAAATCCGAATTGGAAATACTGAGTGATGAATGTTATAACTTTCCAGGCTGGTTTCGACTCGTAAAATTTCCTGAGAGTGAAAAAATTAAAAAGTATTACTTCAATTCATTTGAATCTTTATATATACAAGACGCATCTTTCAATTCCTATATTAGGAATCATTCTGATAAAAAAGTAGCACAACTTGGGAGACAGATTGATGCATAAAAAACAAATGCAATTTGTTATTCTGCAGCATGTATACAGAATAGAAAAGTTATTAAAGCAAGTTATATCTGAATTGCATGTTGCTCATTTTGACATTCCTGTATACGCATTTATGTATGCAGTATTGACTAATTATTATAAGAAATATAATAAGCTGCCAACTGATTCTATTTATGAATTAGAGCTTAAAAAAGCTTTATCTGACGGAAGCACTGGGATATTTATACGAGATACTGAATATCAATTTTTAGCTATATCATATGCTAAACTAATAAGTACTAAGGAAGAAGAGCTAAATCTCGATTACGCCAGAAATCTTATTGTAGAGTATATAACTCTTGCTACTGCTGTAAAATTTTCTTCTGATTTGGATATTTATGGGCAAAATGCTAGTTCATTATCAAAAGCAATTGTAAGCCTTAATGATAAAGTCAATAAAGCTTCATCTATATTTATTGATGAAGATCACTTTCAGGATGTTTTATCAACAGAAACAACATTGCTTAACACGGTTGTAAAAAGGGTTACAACAGGGATACCAACTTGTGATAATGTTTTTACAGGCGGCACTGCGATAGGTGAAGTTGGTATGCTAACTGCCCCTCAAGGAGTTGGTAAAACAAATTTTCTTATAAATATGGCCCATGCTGCTGCTTTGATGGGGCATAGAGTGCTATTCTTTACTTTAGAGCTTCCAATAGAAAAGATAAGAAAGCGCCTATGTGCTATGGCAGCTGGTATATTAGCAGATTATACTAAGCAGCCATTAGATAAATGGCCTGATTTGGAGCTTAAGAAATTAGCGTTGCTTAAACAGGGCGCATATCCATATATATCCAATATAAAAATAATAGAGCATAATAAAGAGAAGCTCAGACAGAATAAATTGGAAGCTTATATAGAACAATGGAAAGAACGATATGCTGATGATAATTGTGATTTAGTATGCGTTGATTGGATTGATTATGTTGAGCCTAATAGATTTGTTAAAGATGATTGGATGGTATACAAAAGGATTAACGAAGAGTTCGGTTTTATTTCCAGAAGGCTTAATGTTGCTTTGTGGACGGCATGTCAGGTCAGAAGAGAAGCAGAGAAAAAAGTGGTATTGCATAAATCAGATACCGCAAGAGGATATTATTCGAATGACCCTCTTGATTTAGCTTGCGGTCTTACAGTTCACCCTGATTATAGGGCTGCTGACGAGGATTCTACAAAACTTAAAAATCCTGAACAGATGTATAGAAAAATGGTGCTTAGTATTATGAAGGATAGAGAAGGCGACACTCCTGTACTTTGTCCTTTTCAAGCGCCTACATTACGATTTTTTGATACACAGGCAGATTATAATGCTTATAATTCTAATCTTGTTTCAAAGATTAATGGAGAATACATGGAAAAATATAATCTTACAAATTATCTTGAAATTTGTGGATTATCAAGAAGAAATACATTTAGCGCGCTACAACGCGCGAAGAGCATGTGATGCTTACAATAAATCAATTGGAACAGCTATTAAGACGCAGATTCGGAGAAGTTAAAAAAGCTAAAGGCGGACTTGAATTAAGAATAAATTGTCCTTATTGTGGAGATGATAAAAAGTTTAAATGTTGGATTAATATTAATAAAGGCTGCTTTCATTGCTGGAGGAATGAGAGCCATTCCGGTAAAATATATAAATTATTAAATATAAAGCCGGAAGATATTCCAAAAGCTAGCTTTATGGAAGAAAGAGAAAAAATGCAGCTTGAACAAAGTTCAACTTCTCCTGGCGTCCTTATCCCATTGACATCATTGCCAAATGATCATCCGGCAATTCAATATTTAACAACAGTAAGAGCGCGCCCATTCGACCCGCAGTATTTGGAAAAAAATTTCGGAGTTAAATATTGCAGCCAAGGTCGTAAATTGGGTAAGCCTGAAGAGGGGTTCTGGTTTGATACGACCAATACATTAATATTTCCAGTATATATGCAGGGGATACTTGTGGGATGGCAGGCAAGATTATTATATAATCCTGATAATCTTACAGATACTGATATGAAAATTATGGGATTTCCTTATATAAACGGCGAATATATAAAACCACCTAAATATTATACAACTCCATTTCCTAAAGGGCAGGTATTATATAATTTTGATAATGCAGTTAAATATAATATGGTTGTTGTATCTGAAGGAGTATTTGATGTGTTTAGTTTAGGAAATCGTGGCGTTGGTACATTTGGGACTGGTATAAGCGAACAGCAATTAAATTTACTTAAGACATATTGGGATACGGTAATATTATTACTTGATCCTGATGTTAAAAATGATAAAAAGAAATATATTATAAATAATCTTAAAAGATCTGTTGAAGTTATAGATGTAGTGCTTAAAGATAAAGACCCAGGAGATATGGATTCCAATGAATTATGGGCTATTATAACGCAACATATTATGGATTATAGGAAAAAGATAGATTATGCTACTTCTTGAACATACTTATATGGATGGCAGAATGCATTTTGCCGGAGTTGGAAATTGCACTCGCGGAATAATGTTTGTATTTACAGCACCTAAATGCTATGAAGCCAATCTTAATAAAGTGTTTTCAGACGAAAGAACACAGGTTCTTATAGATGCACTTAAGGAGGTTGGCTTCACAGGTGAAGATAAAAATAAGATAAGGCTGACATATGGCATAAAGCATTCTATATTTAATGACGCTAAACCTACAAGGGAATTAATAAATAAATTCAGCGAATGGCTTAAAGCTGAAATTCTTTATTTTAAACCTAAAGTCGTTGTTCCGCTTGGACTTGATGCTGCCTCCTTGATTATGCCCGCTTTGAGTTCTTCATCGTTAGGTTTAGCTATTGATTTTCCGGATGATAACAATATAAAAGTGGTTCCGGTATGGTCTCCGAGTTATATATTAAGACAGTCTTATAGGAAGGCTAAATGGATTGATATGTTAAAGGTCGCATTCGAAATATATAAGGGAGTTGATCAGAAATTTAATGCTCCTGAATTTGAGATAGTAGATCAAGATTCCAAGCTAGATATTGTTAAGTCTAAAATAAAAGGGAAAGATATTGTAATCCATGGATTTAGCATATCCGGCGATGATTATATGGATAATAGTTCTACTCTTAGGCTCCTGTCAATTAATATCGACGTCAATTGTAATTATTTGCTACCACTATATCCTGCAGGAGATTATAAGTACAATCAAGAACAGCCCAATAATTGTCTTAGCATCAAGAGCGTTATTAGTTTTCTTGATTGGTTATTTAATGAACAAAAAATTTCTCTAATAGGGCACAATATAAAACATACAGCAGGATATATCGATAAGCTCGGGCTAAATATTATAGACAATATAAGCTACGATATTATGGTAGCAGAGCATTGTATAAATAATCTTAGCGATTTATCTTTAGAAGGCTTAATATCTCAATATACTGAGTTCGCTCATTTTGATTCCGAACTTAGAAATTGGAAACAAAAGAATATAGCATTTGCGAAATATGGATATGCTATGGTACCAGATGAAATTTTATATCCATATGCTGCTACTATATCAGAAGCTATCCGTAGAATATATCTTAAGCAAAAACATAAGCTGGTGCCATACCTTAACGATATCGACGGAAAAAGCCTATTTTCTCAGGCTATGGATACCGAAAAAGATCTATATAATCTTCGAAAAGTAGGTCTTCCTATAAATATAGATTATGCTCTACAAGCTGCCAAGCATTACGAGAAATTAAAGGCAACAATAAATATCAGGCTTAAGACAATATTAGCTAATTTATATCCTGACTTAGCTGATATTAATTTGGATTCATCTGAAAAGCTAAGACTATTATTATTTGATAAAATGGGGTTAGAGCCTATAAAAACATCAGGAAAATATGGGATACCATGGGAATGGGTCAAACAAAAGCCTTTATCCGAGCAAAATAAATATCAACCTCATACCGGTATAGAAAGTCTTGAGCTGCTAGTGTTAAATGAGCAAAACGAGATTAAAAGAAATATACTTGAATTGCTTATAGAATATAAAAGGCTGCATCAGCTTTATAAGAATTTTTTGAGATCTGATAAAACAAAAGGGATATTAGCGCATGTATACCCAGATAACAGGCTTCATGCAGAATTCGGCCAATTAACAGATACCGGCAGATTCACATCGTGTAAGCCTAATGTGCAAAATTTTAGCAAGCATGCTGATTCATATTTATGTGAAATTTGTACTAAATATAAATGCGAACATATGCCATTGCGCAAAATTATTTCTACTGTTGACGATAGCTTTAATTTTATAGAAGCTGATTATGAACAGGCAGAATTATTTGTAATGGCATATTTATCCGGAGATGCAAATTTAATAGAATGCTTGACAACTCCGGGAAGAGATTTGCACACTGAAACAGCAATGGAAAGCTTTAATATAAAATTCATGGATCCTAATGATAATCATTTTATTTCAGTAGATGAAATGATAGAGCGAGCAAAACATAATAAAGGAGAATTTAAATTATGGCAAAAGAAATGGATAGTTATTAATGGTGATAAACAAGAAACATTTGATGAATTTAATAAGACACTCAGAACTGCAGCCAAAGCTGTAACATATGGCATACCATACGGTAGAAAAGCTAATTCAATTGCTAATGAAATCCGAATTGAGACAGGGAATAATATCTCTATTCAGGATGTCAATCAGATGATATCAAAATGGAAAAGTAAATTCAGTACAGCATGGAATTGGCTTAATTCTGCTGCTGCAAAAGCTGCAAATGAATTTGTAATTGAGAATTGTTTTGGTAGAAGGAGATATTTTTACAGCACTTCTGATCAAAGCAAATTGGCTTCATATAGAAGGGAAGCACTCAATTATCCAGTGCAATCGGTTGTAGCAGAATTAATAAAAAGAGCTTTGACTAATATCAATAGAAGGCTTATATTATCAAATTTCAAGACAAAAGTTGTTAATCAAATACATGATGCTATAATGACTTATGGACCAAGTTCTGAAAATGAACAAGTCAAACGCATTCTTGAAGAAGAGCTTACTTCTCAGACGCTTCCAGGAACGGACAAGCATTTGCAAGTTGATATAAAAGTATTTAAAATGTGGGGGTAAATTATGCCTATAGTAACATTCGGAAATAGAATTAAAGAGGATAAAGAACAAAAACAAAATTACAATTCTCAAAAATCTAAATTTGGCGTATTTAGACGCGATATCAAACATGTAAGATTATGCAATGCCAAGGCAGGTGGAGCAGTATTTAAAGTTCTGCCAGCTATTGATATTAATACGGTAAGAGAAGAAAAGGGCCAGATTACAGCAGATATGACTAGTATAATGCCTACCCGTGATGAAAACGGTATTCCGAATACATGGGCGCTTACAGTTTATTATTATCCTTCTGTTGGTCATGGTGCAGTTATAAAAAGCACCACTCGGAAAGATATTATCTCTATGAGAACATTTGACAGAGAATTGCCTGATCCTATGAAGGATCTTATAGAAGCAGCAATGCAATATAAAGAATGGCAATATCTTTTTGAGGAAGGCCCGAATAAACAAAGGGCGCCATTATGGAAGCGGCCTGCAGAAATCTTGGCTATGAATGTGATTTTAGCAAATAATGCTACTCAAGAAGTTGTTCTTGGGAGTTTTACTCCGGGGCTAACAAACTCATTTCTTGGGGATGCGGGTGTATTATATCGTATTAATCCCACTGGACAAGGTGCTCAGAGATGGTATCTTGGTGATTTTACTGATATTAATACAGGTTGGCTTTTGAGGACATTTAAGGATAGCCAAGGTAATTGGAATGTCGATTTGTTTATAGACCAGCAAACGAGACAGCCAGTTCAATATCCAGTGCCGGCAAATCTATTGCCAAAGAGATATAATCTCTACGACCCGGCTTCAGTGGTATATAAGCCGACATACGAAGAGGTTGTGGAAGATATAGTAAGTGTTCTTAATAGCTGGGATCCTTCGGGTACACTGCATGAATACGAACTACTGAAATTTGTATTCGGAACAAAATGCAGAATACCTGATCCTCCACCTAAATTCGGGCAATCACAGGTGGTAAATAATTACAGTCAGAATATTCCGGCTACAGGGCAGCAACCTAATAATCAGCCGATATTTAATAATGCTCAAGTTAATACAGGGCAGCAAAATGCGCAGTATTCACAACAATCTCCAGCAGTAAATAATCAACAACAGGCACCTGCAGTAAATAATCAACAGCAATCTCAGGCAGCAGGCAATAATTCGCCGGAGCATGATGATATTCCTTTTAATAATCAGCCTCAGGTCAAAACTAATTTTGGAAGAACTTTTGGTAATGATCAAAATCAAAATGAGCCGGTGGTATCTATACCCAAACCGCCTAAGACGCAGAATAATATATCTGGGAAGCTTAAGGCAGGGATCCCCGGATTTAATACGCAGGTACAGCAACAAGATCATGCCAGAATAAATCAGCCTAACGATTCCGGCGCTAATGATAATGTTAATGAGATTGCTAATAAATTCCTGAATACACTTTAATATGAGTGCCCGCCTTAACATAGGCGGGCTATATCTAAATAAGGAGAACTTTTATGGCAGATGTAGGAAAACTTCAAAAGTTATTAGCTAAAAAAGCCCAGAAGCAAAAGATTGCCAAATATTCTGTTGAGCTATATAAGGATATTGAAAAATCTTGGCGATACATAGACTTCTGGGATGTTAGAAGGAATAAGCCGAATCTTGTTCTTGAATGGCTATTCGGATGTCGCGGACTGCTTGCTGGCAGAGTGTTATTCATACGTGGGGATGCTCATGCTGGCAAGACAAGTTTCGTTATAAATTTATTTGCTATGGGGCTTAAAACAGGAAATGTGTATCCTATTTATATGGAAAC
>Ga0164318_10000450_pt1 | contig 31291 bp, 29 predicted proteins | sample GuaBasSedimGuay9_FD_113734 | JGI IMG/M metagenome (GOLD analysis project Ga0164318, IMG submission 113734) | Subseafloor sediment microbial communities from Guaymas Basin, Gulf of California, Mexico - Guay9, Core 4571-4, 0-3 cm | ecosystem: Environmental > Aquatic > Marine > Hydrothermal vents...
GGCATGGAAAAGACCGAGGCATCGTATTCGCTGACGGTCTGCTGTAAAAATTTCCAGATACTGCGATAGGGTCGGGAGATATCGATATGACAGCGCCACACCCAATGCTTCGCCTGCGAGCGCATCTCATTAATCAGAAAGGCGGGCTGGGGGTCGTGAACTATCACCAGATCTGCTTGCCAATTAAATTTCGGGGCGTTGGTGCGGTTTATCTGCTCGTAATGTTCTAACATCTCGGGGCTAAAATAGACCTTTTGCCCTTGCAAGGCATTGTGCATGGCCTTGGTGGTCTCAAAGAATAACTGGTCACCCTCGATTACTTCCCAAAGGGTTTCGATTCCCAGCTGGTTGAGCAGCGGCACTACCCGCGACAGGATTTCCGCCACGCCGCCGCCGGTGCGGGTAGAATTGATGTTTACCAGACGGTGGCTGCCTAAATGCTCGGCCAGGCGATAGAGCTGGCCCACCACGGCCGGTCCGACAATGGGGATATAATCATCCAGCCTGATCACAGTGGTCTCCCAGGTACTGATCGATTATCTTTAATAGCTCATCGCGGATCTCGCGCAGGCTGTAAAAATACAAATCAATGTCGCGGATTTGTTTCACGGCCTCGGGGCAATTGAAGTTGTACTCAATCCAAAAAGAGAAGTCATCGACCTCGCGGACTCCCAAGCGCCAGCGGGCTTCAAAGAAATGGAAATAAATGGAATCCAGCCCTACCTGTTGCAGGGCCTGACAGAATTCCGGTAAGGTATGGGCCACAATCTTTGAACGGATGACCGCGGTGGAAGCCTCGCAGAAATCGAATTCAAACCCCGGGCGAGCCCACGGGATATAAGTGAGGTCCCACAGATAAGAGTCCAGGATGTCGATCAGGGCCTCCCGCACCTGACTCATATTGGCAAAGTCGAAGGGATCGAAGGAACTGAGCTTTTCCGCCAACTGATTATCTTGCAGAGCAGTGGCGGCCCAGAACGCGAATTCATTGGGATATTCGACGCCCGGATAGGTTAACGATAAACGATATTGGAAGAGATGATAATAGGGGACCCATTCATCGACAACTCGCAGGGTTTCAACTAACTCCCGGAGATTAATAGCTTTTCTGCCGATGGGCATGGGCATCACAAAACATTCCCGAAACCAGAAAGGGTCTTGGGCCGTCTGTTCCGGTGCCACTGTCACAATCGCACCTCCTTGATTACCGTGGCTTAGTCAATGATTTTGATGCTTTTGAGACTGGCTGGCTCCATGGATTGATGCTCACTTAGCGTCTCCGCCCTCATAAGGCCGGAGTCCAAAAAATGCACTCATCTAATTATACCAGAAAAGATTGAGAAAATCAGGTGATAGCAAAAGTTCTCTCATTTACCACTAATAATCAGTCAGCGGCTGCTAACGGCGGGAACCAGGACTAAAGCAAATCCAATAGTTCAGGCGGTCTGGCGATCAACACCCGGGCGCCGTTGCTGGTCAGCTCCTGTGCAGTGCGAAAGCCCCATAAGGCCCCGACCGCAAACATGCCGGCGGCTGTCGCCGTCTGCATATCCGTACTGGTATCGCCTAGATAAAGGAATGCCGAAGGGGGCAATTTAAGGGCCGCGGCGATCTCTAGGGCGCCGGCGGGATCGGGCTTGATCGGCCCTTCGGGGCGGACGCCGACCACCAACTCGAATTGCCAATCGGACAACAATTGGGCGACGCACATCTTGGAAAAATCATCCGGCTTATTAGACAAAATGGTCATGCGGATGCGCCTGGCGGTCAAGCCCTCCAATAGCTCCGGAATTCCCGGATAGGGATGGGTATGTTCAATCCAACGTTGATTGTAATCAGCCATCAGGGCAGCGAAACATTGGGCGACCGTGGTTTCATCCCGCCGCTCTTCCGGCAGTGCCCGGCGGGCCAGATTCTCCATGCCACCGCCAACAAAGTATTTGTAGGCCTCGACTGCGTGAGTCGGGAGGCCGAAGCGGGCCAGCACATGGTTCATTGACGCGGCCAGATCTGCCAGGGTGTCTAATAAGGTCCCATCCAGATCGAAGATTACAGCTTGATAGCGCATAAGATTTCACCTGATAGACCAGATAGACTGGCCTTGCCGCCTTCTGGTTTGAATATCACGAACTATCAATCGTTCAAATAGCGAAGCTGAACGAACTTAAAATAGCTCAGATTAGCGGCCATGGGAAGCAATTTCGTATTTTCCCGCCTTCCTAGTGGACCTGAGCGCGCCGCTTTTCTGAATTCTGTTGGTTGGCTGCGGCTAGTCGTTACCTTCCAGGTCACCCCTGACTTTTGAAGAACACCGCGGCCAGGGGAGGCAAGGTTAGATTGAGAGAGTAGGGGCGACCATGGCAGGGTAGGGGGGCAGCTTCCTGCCCTCCCAAATTGCCGTGACCGCTACCGCCGTAGAATTCGGCATCACTGTTAAGAATCTCATTCCAGAACCCGCCCCGCGGCACCCCCACCCGGTAATCTAGGCGCGGCACCGGCGTGAAGTTACACACCACCAGAATTACGTCATTGGTGGTGCGGGCCTTGCGGATGAAGCTGATAGCGCTGTTCAAGACGTCATTGCAGTCAATCCACTCGAAACCGGCAGGATCGAAGTCGAGTTCATAAAGGGCTGGTTCCCGACGATAGCACTGATTGAGGTCTTGCACCCACTTTTTTAGCGAGGCATGGGGAGCATAGGCCATCAGATGCCAATCCAGACTGGTTTCATGATACCATTCATTCCATTGCCCGAATTCCCCGCCCATGAATAACAGTTTCTTGCCGGTCTGGGAGTACATATAGCCAAAGAGCAGTCGCAGGTTGGCAAATTTCTGCCAATTATCGCCGGGCATTTTCCCCAATAAGGAGCCTTTGCCGTGCACCACTTCATCGTGCGACAAGGGCAGGATGAAGTTCTCGTGAAAGGCGTAGAGCATGCGAAAAGTCAATGTGTTATGGTGATACTTGCGATAGATGGGATCAGTGGACATATATTGCAGGGTGTCGTGCATCCAGCCCATATCCCACTTGAGACCAAAACCTAAGCCGCCCACGTAGTTGGGCCGGGAGACCATAGGCCAGGCGGTGGACTCTTCAGCGATGGTTTGCACGCCCGGATAATTTTTATAAACCTCTTGATTGAAATACCGGATAAAGTTGATGGCCTCCAGATTTTCCCGCCCGCCGTAGGGATTGGGGATCCATTCTCCCTCCTGACGGGAATAGTCCAGGTAGAGCATGGAAGCCACGGCATCGACCCGAAGGCCGTCAACATGGTACTTATCCAGCCAGAACATGGCGCTGCTGAGCAGAAAGCTTTTTACTTCGTTACGGCCGTAATTGAAGATAAAACTGGTCCAATCGGGGTGAAAACCCTTACGCGGGTCGGCATGTTCATAGAGGTGGGTGCCATCAAAAAAGCCGGGGCCATGTTCGTCGGCGGGGAAATGGGAGGGGACCCAGTCCAGGATCACCCCAATGCCGCTTTGGTGCAGATAATCAATGAGATACATAAAATCTTGGGGCGTGCCATAGCGACTGGTGGGAGCAAAATAACCGATGGTCTGATAACCCCAGGAGCCATAAAACGGATGCTCCATGACCGGCAGAAATTCCACATGGCTGAAGCCCATCTGCTGGACATAATCGGCCAACCGGGGAGCCAACTCGCGGTAGCTTAGGGGTCGGTTGTCCTCTTCCGGGACCCGCTGCCAGGAACCCAGATGTACCTCGTAAATAGCCATCGGGGCATCTAAGGCATTGCGTCGGCCGCGCTCTGCTAGCCACCTTTGGTCCTGCCAGGTATAATCCAGATCCCAGACAATGGAGGCAGTGCGCGGCGGACCTTCGAAGTACATCCCAAAAGGAGAGGCCTTATCTACCCGGTAGCCTCCATATCGGGATACAATATGAAGCTTATAGAGCGCTCCCTGACCAACGCTGGGAATAAACCCCTCCCAGAGGCCCGACTGGCCCCGAGAACGCAGGGGATGGCGATCTTTATCCCAGTCATTGAAGTCGCCGATGACGAAAACCCGCTCGGCATCCGGGGCCCAAACCGCGAAATAAGTGCCTTCGACATCATCTTCTTTAATTATATGGGCTCCCAATTTTTCGTACAAACGACAGTGAGTCCCTTCGTTAAACAGAAAAAGGTCATCATCAGTTAATAAGGTCATCTGATCAGGAGTTTTATCTGTAAGGTTTTTTGGGGTCATTAGCTACCTCGTTTATCTTGGCCATATTTTTTTAACCAATGGTCTCCAAAAGCTGCAAGATGCCCTGAAGCGGGATTTTTACCCAATCAGGGCGATTGTTGAGCTCATAGCTCAACTCATAAATGGCCTTTTCCAGGCAATAGGCATCTAACATAATCTGAAGTTCAGCGGTATCGATGGGCAGAAAGGCCCCTGGTCCGGCAACCTTCAGATAGGCCTGCAAGAAAACCACCGAGACCCACAACTGCCAGAACTGGCCCCATTTTTCCAAGGCTGACAGATCTTCGACCCGGAAGGCATGGGTAAAAATCGCCTGATTGGCGGCATAGTGGAAGGAGCGCAACATTCCGGCGACATCCCTTAGCGGGGAACGCTTGAGCCGTCTCTCGCTCAGGGAGCGGGCCGGTTCCCCCTCAAAGTCAATAATGACAAAATCCTTGCCGGTATAGAGCAGTTGTCCCAAGTGGTAATCGCCGTGGCAGCGGATGCGCAAGGCGGAGATTTTCCGTTCCAACAAGGCGCGGAAGCGTTTAAAGACAACCCCTTCCTGATTTAATATCTGCTGACCGGCGCCCTGTACTGCTTCCGGTAAGTGTCGCAGTTGCGAACGCAGGAGCTGAAAGCTGCGGGCGGCCAGATTGCGCATGGACTGATAGATGGAGCGCTGGTAGAGGGTGGAAAATGGTTCGGGCACAAAATTGAGATCGCCTTTAACCGATGCCAGCGCCAGATGTAGTTCAGCGGTGCGCTGTCCCAAAAGTCGGGCGGATTCCAGGTAATGGCCGATCATTTCCTGGGCCAGAGGCGGCACCTCTTCCTTTACCAGGGTGAGTAAGGGTTTCTTAAAGGGAAATTCCGGTTCAATCTCCAATTTCTGGGCCAGGGCGGTCTCATAATAATGATTCAGAATATCCAGGGTATAGGTCCAGGCATCACCCTGATTAAGGACAAAGCCCTGAAGAATGGCCATGGTGGTCGGATCGCTGCGATTGCGGCGATACTCCAAAGCCCCGGCTACCGGGGGGCAATTAGCAAATTTAGTCTTCTCTGTAAGAAAGCGGCCGATCTCCAGATCAGGGTTAAGGCCCTCCTCAATCCGCCGGTAGAGTTTGAGAATGAAACGGTCGCCGTACACAATGGAGGTATTGCTCTGTTCGGTTCTGATAATGGCCGGTTCTAAAGGTGTCGCCCAGGAACCCCGAAGCTGGCGGAAGACCCGGGTAGTGGAGCCGGAAAGCTCTCCTACCAGGCCCTTAAAATGTCGCCGCCGGGCAATGCTGTCAAACAGGGCTTGTCCAAAACTACCCTCGGCAATGGCTTCGTAAAGCAGCCCTTCCCAGTCCGGGTGTTGCAACCGGGCCACCACGGCCTGGGGGGTTTCCTCTTTGACCTGATTTATCTGTTCTCCATGAATCACGGCTAGCGGCAGGACATAGGTTTCCGGTTCGCCCTCGATATAACCAATATTAATCATGGTGAAATAAGCGGTATTGGTATCATAAGTAAAGGGGATGACCTCTAATACGCGGGCCGACTTGATTTGCCGGGCCTTGCCGCCGAACCATCGACAGCGGCGGAGATAATCAGGGAGAACCGCTGCCAAGGCCGCCCGGTCTTTACCCCGAAACAATTCACCGCTTTCGCCGTGGATCGTCAGGGTCGGGATCTCGACTTTTGGGGTGGGTAACTCCATCTCCAACTGCTGGGGGGTGGTCAGAGCGAACCAGTACGAACAATGAGGCCCTAAAGTTATAAAGTAAGGGAGCTCGCCGATTGGGGGAAATTTATGATGGGCGACCAGTTCCGTCGGTATCTTGCCCTGAAAAGCGGCTAGATCCAGTTCGACGTATTGCACAAAACGGGAGAGGTTGATCACCACCAGGATACATTCTTCCTGAAACCGCCGGAGGAATACTAGCACCTTGCGATTTTCCGGAAAGAGAAACTCAATGCTACCGCGGCCAAAGGCTTTATAGCGCTTGCGCAAGGCGATGAAGCGCTTCATCCACCACAACAGCGAATGCGGGTTATTCTGTTGGGTGTCCACGTTGACGGCTTTATAGTGATACTCTGGTTCCAGAATGACCGGCAGATAAAGCCGTTGGGGGTTGGCCCGGGAAAATCCGGCATTAAGATCAGAACTCCATTGCATAGGGGTGCGCACGCCGTCGCGATCCCCCAGATAGATGTTGTCCCCCATGCCGATTTCGTCCCCGTAGTAGATCACCGGGGTGCCGGGCATGGAAAACAACAGTGCCTTCATCAGCTCGATGCGGCGGCGGTGGTTCCCCAACAGCGGTGCCAGGCGGCGTCGGATGCCTAGGTTGATGCGCATCTGGGGATCATGGGCATAGACCCGGTACATATAATCCCGGTCCTCATCGGTAACCATCTCCAGGGTGAGTTCATCATGGTTCCGTAAAAACAAGGCCCACTGGCAGTTCTCTGGGATCGACGGGGTTTGTTGCAAGATATCAATGATCGGAAAGCGGTCTTCCATCCGGAGCGCCATGAACAGCCGAGGCATAAGGGGAAAATGGAAGGCCATATGGCATTCGTCGCCGTCACCGAAATAGGCCGCGGCATCTTCCGGCCACTGGTTGGCTTCGGCCAGAAACATCCGGTTGTTAAATTTTCGGTCGACATGCTCCCGCAGTTTTTTCAAAAACTGATGGGTTTCAGCTAAATTTTCGCAGTTGCTGCCTTCCCGTTCGAAAAGGTAGGGGACTGCGTCCAGACGCAGGCCATCCACCCCCAATTTTAGCCAGAAATTCAAGACCCGGAAAATGGCCTGGCGGACCTGGGCGCTATCGAAGTTAAGGTCCGGCTGGTGGGAGTAAAAGCGATGCCAGTAATAGGCCTGGGCTATGGGATCCCAGGTCCAATTGGAGGATTCAAAATCTTTAAAGATCACCCGGGTTTCGGCGTATTTGGTAGGGTTGTCACTCCAGACGTAGAAGCGGCGCTCCGGGCTGCCGGGCCGGGCCCGCCGGGCCCGTTGGAACCAGGGGTGCTGATCGGAGGTGTGATTGACCACAAGTTCGGTGATTACTCTAAGCCCCCGCCGCTTGGCCTCCCGCATAAAGGCCCGAAAATCCCGCAAGGTCCCATAATTAGGGTGAATATTGGTGTAATCGGCAATATCATAGCCGTCATCTTTAAGCGGCGAGGGGTAAAAGGGCAACAGCCAGATGGCCGTGACCCCTAAGTCGTGGAGATAGTCCAGCTTCTGGGTCAGACCGCGAAAGTCACCGATACCGTCACCGTCGCTGTCGTAGAAAGAGCGGACGTGCACTTCATAGATGATAGCATCTTTGTACCACAAAGGATCGTTGTTGACCAACGATAGTTCCGAGCGACGGGCCATTTACTCTGTACTCCACTTCTAATCTTTAGTTGCCGGTAAAAGGTAATTTTTAAGGGACGGACCTCGGTGCCGGTCCAAAAGTTCACCCGCCTGATCAAAGTTTTTAATGAACCGGCTCCAAGTACCGCCCCGCGGCAATTCGGCGTATGATTTAATTATATAATATTAAACAAATTTCTGCTCGGTTCCTGGCCGATCTGGACCACCGCGGATTTCGGCCGAGGCTGTCCGCGATGCGGTGCAAAACCTGGCCGTAGAAAAAATTCTCAATGACCTTCAATTTAACAAACTAATTTTGGGATGCAAGAGTTATCGGGCCGGATTGAAGTCTCTTGCATTCCAACCAACTCACACCGGGGCGGAATCCGAAGGAAAAGTTAGGTCATAATTTTAGCGAAAATACAAATCGGGCCAGTACTCTTGACAGCTACCGGGATTTGCTCTAATTTACAGATTAGTGGCCGGAGCTATCCGGTATTCCCCCCAGCCCGTTTAAAAACAGGAGTGATTCCGTGCTCGAACGGGATGCTTACGAAATCTTAGGGGTTAAAAAGAACGCCAGCGACGCTGAGATCAAAAAAGCCTATCGCAAATTGGCCCGAAAGCATCATCCGGATGTCAATCCCGAGGATAGCGCCGCCGAGGCGCGTTTTAAAGAGATCACCGCGGCTTATAATATTCTCTCCGACCCCCAACGACGGGCCGAATATGACCAGATGGGTCAGGCCTATTATGCCACCCCGGAGGCCACCCGGGGGTTTGAAGAGGCCTTTGCTTATCGTGATTTTAGTGATCTGTTCCGCGACTTTTTTGCCGGGGCGCAGACGGCCGCGGGGCCGATCCGGGGTCAGGATCTTACCTTTGGTCTGGAAATCGATTTCCTGGAGGCGGTGCGCGGGGGCACTCGAACCCTGAATCTGGAAAAAGAGCAGGTCTGTCCCGCCTGTCAAGGCTCGGGTTGCGAAAATTTAGGCAAGCCTTGCCCCTCCTGTAAGGGGCAGGGGACCGTGGAAAAACTGGTAGATAATGTGCGGTTGCTGACTACCTGTCCCCGGTGCCAGGGGACTGGGCGCATAGACCGTCAGACCTGTCGGCGCTGCGGCGGGCGGGGAACCGTAATCGGGGTCGAGACTATCGATGTTCAAATCCCCCCGGGGGTTGATCAGGGCACCCGGCTGCGCCTGGCCGGGAAGGGCAACCCTGGTTTAAACGGCGGGCCGGAGGGTGACTTGTACTTAATCATCTCGGTGCGCCCGCATCCGCAATTTACCCGCCGGGGTCAGGATATCTATCTAAAAAGGGAGATTTCTCTATTTGATGCGGTGCTGGGCGGGAAGATTACCGTTCCTACTCTGGATGGCTCAGTGTCACTGAAGATACCGCCCGGCACCCAGAATGGCCAGCGTTTTCGCCTGAAGGGCAAAGGGGTGGCCCGTAAGACCGGTGCGGCGGGGGATCAATATGTGGAAGTGACGGTGACCATTCCCCGCCATTTGAAACCCGAGGCCAAAGAGTTATTTCAAAACTTGAAAGAGATGATTCCAGCCGAATCCTGAAAAAATTTTTCGGCCGGATAAAAAATTGCTGGATGTCATCCATGTCCAAATTTAGTACTTAGTTTGCATCTGGAAACTCCCCCAGGACCTGGGGGGGGCATAAATTTCCATATATTGAAATGATATGATATTTTTACCCCTCACCCTTTCCCCGCCAGCGGAGAGGGGTAATTATGGGGTTTCCGGATCGGCACTAATTAAAAAACCGCGCAGAGGACGGCGATGCCCGAACCACAGAGACGCTATTATTCTCTCCCCATGGTGGCCAAATCACTCGGAATTCATCCTCAGGCAATTCGACTCTATGAACGGGAAGGGTTTATTACTTCGGTGCGGAGCGGCAAGCAGCGGTACTATGCGGTCCACCAGATTGAGCGGTTGCGGGTCATCATCCAACTCCGGCAAGAATTAGGCATTAATCTGGCCGGCATCGAAGTAATCCTGGACATGCGGGATCGACTGGTGGAATTGCAAAAGACCGTAGCGGCCCTGAGTGGCTCCGGGACCTCGCCCCTCCGACCCGCGCCCCCGGCGCCGCGGCTAGAGACGACCCGTATACCGGTAAAAGAAGAGTCATGAACCCGCCCGGGCCTCTAGCCCGGCCCTTGGTGCCCTTGACCCTGGCCTTTATCGGGGGCCTGGCCAGCCCGGTTTGGGGATTGGCCTTATCCTTCCGGTGGGCGGTAGGGGCGGGTCTTTTAACCCTTATCGCACTCGGCTTGGTCTGGTTCCGGGGCCGTGCCTGCCTGGGGTTAACGTTGGTGCTGTTCTGGCTTATTGGCCTGGCCTCGTATCAGCTAACTTCCCAGCCACGACTACCACCCCACCATGTCTGTTATCTTCCCTCTGACCAGCCTATTTCTCTGATCGGCACGGTAGATAAAGCTGCCCAACCTCGGCCGGCCGGGTTGCGGTTTGAATTGGCGGTTGAATCCTGGCTCAGTCCCTCTGGTTGGCAGGCCGCTACCGGGCGATTGCCGGTCTATACCCCGCCGCTTCTCGAAACGGTACGCGTTGGAGAGCGGTTAGCGGCCCGGGTCAAGCTCCGTCCGGTCGAAAATTATCGCAATCCCGGGAGCTTTGATCGTCGCCGCTATTTAGCCCGGCAAAAGATTTTCGCCACTGCCAGCCTAAAAGAAAGCCAGGATCTAGTCCGACTAGCGGCGACCCCGGAAAGCTGGGGGGGCAACTACCGGCTGGAGCGTTTCCGCACTCAGGCGGCGCAGTTTTTAGAGCAGCGACCCCAACCGACCCGAGCTCTTTATAAGGCGCTGCTGATCGGCGACCAGAGTGAGATTAGCCCGGAAATCCGTCAGGGTTTCAGCCGCACCGGCACTGCACATCTATTAGCTATTTCCGGCCTGCATCTGGGGATGATAGCCGCCGTCAGCCTGGGGCTGTTTTTCTGGCTGTTGCGGCGCTCGGCCTGGCTCTTGTTACGGGTCAATGCCTTTAAGATTGCCACCTTAGGGGCGATCATCCCGGTCTGCGGTTACGGACTGCTGGCCGGGGGCTCTCCAGCGACGCAACGGGCCGAGATCATGATCCTGGTCTATCTGTTGTTGGTCCTGTTGGAACGCCATCGGGATCTGTATAGTGCCCTGGCTCTGGCGGCCCTGGTTATTCTGATTATCTCCCCTTTGACCTTATTTACCCTGTCTTTTCAACTCTCCTTTATCTCGGTTTTGGGGTTGATCTATTTAACCCCGAAATGGGCGCCGTCTTTGAAAGCCCGGTGGTATAAAGGCGAAGTTCCCGGCGGCTTCTGGCGGCGTCTGGTCTATCGGATAGGCGATGCCCTGGCCGTCTCCGTGGCCGCCACCCTGGCAACCCTGCCCTTAGTGGCGGCCAGCTTCAATCTGGTCCCTACCTATGGAGTGCTGGTGAATCTGGTAGCCATTCCGCTGTTCAGCGCCCTGGCGCTACCCCTGGGCTTAGGGGCTTTAGTCCTGTTGCCGTTAACCACAGCCGGGGCACAACTTTTGATTAACCTGGGATCCTGGCCCCTGGAGTCAGGTCTGTGGGTTATTTCCCAGGCCGCGCAATGGCCCCTGGCCGCGGTTACCCTGCCGACGCCGACTACTCTGCAGATCGTGGCCTTTTATCTGCTACTGGTTAGCCTGTTTCCCCGGCAACGGCGGCCCTGGACCTGGGCCGGGGTCGGACTGGGGGTGGTTCTGCTGGTGGGATCGATCGGTTATCAGGGTCTAATGCTTAAGACGACCTCGGATCTAGAGGTGACCAGCCTGGATAGCCGGGGGGAGCTGGCGCTGCTCGCGACTTTGCCGGGCGGCACCCGGATGGTAGTCAGTGCGGGAGCGCCAATCTTCGGAGATAGTTACCGCGGGCGTTCCTATCTGGTGACCGGTTTCCTCCATTACCAGCAGGTCAGGCGGGTGGATTACCTGGTAGCCCTGGCTACCACCCGGCAGAATGTTGACACCTTGCTCGACGTGGCGCAGAACTTAAACATGGGCCAGTTCTGGTATGAAGGAGGACGCCTTCCGGATCCGGCGTTTTGGGAGTTAAGAAATATGTTGGGCGACCAACAGGTGCCGGTGCTCAATCTAGCGATTCATCCACCTCCGCCGCAGATTCAGGGAACAAAGATCAAACTTTTTCAGACCTCACTCAGGCCGGGGGGAAGTCCTTCCGGTCCGGTAGCCTTACAGCTTGATTATCAAGACCATAAACTGTTAGTTATTCCGCCCGGACGCCAGGAGTGGTTGGAGCGATTCCTAGCTTGGGGCCCGGGTCTGGCCAGCGAGGTGGTTTGGGTCCCCCAGAAAGTGATTGGATCGAGATTTTGGGAGACCCTGTTTACTTACCTAGATCCGCAAATAGTGGTGGTTAGCGGCGCTCCTGAAGGAGGATCGCCGATTACAAAGGATAGCCGGACAACTGCTCAATGGTATTATACCAGCCAGGGGGCGGTGACTGCATCGGTGTCGCGTTCCGGGCTTAGCATCCGCCAATTTAGCCCTTAATCATGGTCAGCTTTTGCGCGAGGTTTTCGCCATGAACGGGCTCAACACTTGTTTGACGTCTTCCGAGCCGCATTGCGGACATTTCGCCTTCCCAGATTCTCGTTCGCTCATGCTCATAATCAGGGTGAATTCAGCACCACATTTTTGACATTGGAATTCATAAGTCGGCATCCTTCCTTTCCCTCCTTCTTTAAGGGGATGTTCAAGGTTAACTCTTGATTGACAATTTTATTATAAAGCCTTCCATCCCGGCTGACAAGCAAAACCCAAGGGCTAAACCGGCAACGGCTGGTTTTATTTTTGCGGAAACCATTAAAGAAAAGCCCGAGGCTAACCGATATCTAAACAGGAATCAGCAAAAAATACCAAATGGCGCTTGTCTCGCGACTGTTAAAACCAAAATAATCCGGCTAAGGGCGATGCCCGCGGGCGTACTATGTCCGTCGTCCATAACGCCTTGATAAAGGAATTAAGTGTTTGTTCTGATTGGCATTGGGGTGGTTATATTTGCCGTCATCGGGGGATTTGTCCTGGAGGGCGGTAATCTTCTGACCCTGCTGCAATGGGCGGAGTTTGTCATTATCGGCGGGGCTGCAGGGGGAGCTTTACTGATTTCTACCCCCAAGCCGGTCCTGGCCCGGATCGTCAAGTACACTTTGGGGAGCTTAAAGGCCAAGAATTATAGCCAACAAGATTACCTCGAACTGCTGCAGTTGCTTTATGAATTATTTCAAGTGGCCCGGGTCAAAGGGTTATTAACCCTGGAGCCCCATGTCGAAAGACCGGAAGAGAGCGAGTTGTTTAATCGCTACCCAGTTGTGGCCCAGAATCAGCACGCCTTGGAATTCCTAACTGATTCTCTCAAGCTACTAGTGGTCGGCGGGGTACCGGCCCTGGAACTGGAGATGATGATGGAGGCTGATTTAGAGACGCAGAATGAGGAGGGCAGCAAACCGTCGCATTCCCTGGCCAAAATTGCCGATTCCCTCCCAGGCCTGGGGATTGTGGCCGCGGTCTTGGGGATCGTCATCACCATGCAATCCATCGGCGGCCCGGCCTCCGAAGTCGGGCATAAAGTGGCCGCGGCCCTGGTCGGCACTTTTCTGGGAGTGTTACTGTGTTATGGTTTTGTCCAGCCCTTAAGTTCACAGATCGAATTTCAAGTAGTCTATGCTGAACGGTTTCTCCATTGCATTAAAACAGGAATTGTTGCCTATGCCAAGGGCATGGCCCCGCTTGTCGCCATAGAGTTTGCGCGGCGAACCATATATACTGATAATCGGCCCAGTTTCGCTGAGGTTGAAGATGCCTGCCGGGCCATCAAGGTCAAATGAGTTGTTAGTTTTAGTTGCTAGTTTATAGTTAAAACAACCAAAACCAACAACCAACAACCAAAACTAATAACCAAGTACTATGGCTGATTTCGAAGACGAAGGCGTTCCGGCTCCTAGAATAGTCAAAAAGAAGCATGTCCAGGCCGGCAGTCATGGCGGGTCTTGGAAGGTGGCATATGCAGATTTTGTCACCGCTATGATGGCCCTGTTTATTGTGTTGTGGATTATGAGTCAGAGCCAATCGATCCGCGATAATGTCGCCCAATATTTTAAGAATCCCGGGGTGTTGTCAGGCTCCAGGGGCATTATGGAGACCAGCGGCCTCTCGGGTAGCATGCCTACTCCAGGCCACAGCCAAGATCTACAAAGAGCGGCACCGGTACCCTCGGAATTTGACGTGGAAAAGGCGGCCTTGGAGGAGGCCCGGAAGCATATTGAGGAGATAATTGCCCAACTGCCAGACCTGAAGGCTTTAAAAGATCAGATCAGCCTAACCATTACGGGCGAGGGCTTGCGGATTGAACTGATGGAAAAAGAAGACTCCCTATTTTTTGACATCGGCAGTGCGGTTCCCAAGCCTAAGACCAAGGAATTTTTTAAAATAATTGCCCAGGAATTGGGGAAGTTGCCCAATAAGGTAGCCGTCGAGGGCCATACCGATAGCCGCCCCTATGGGGGCCAGAATTATACCAATTGGGAGCTTTCGGTTGATCGGGCCAATGCCGCCCGGCGTTTCCTGGAAACCGACGGCCTGAGACCTGGCCAGGTTTACGAAGTCCGAGGCTATGCCGACCAGATGTTGATTAATCCCCAAGACCCGCACGATTTTTCCAACCGGCGGGTCAGCGTCATAGTTTTATATAAGGATAAGGTGAAAACCTGCTCGTTTACCACACCACTGGCCGAAAAGTTGAATAATTCCACTGAACCTGTTCCAACCCCCACCGGGGAAATAAAGCCGCTAGCTGAACCAGCGGTTGTCCCGGCAAAGCCGCCTGAGTCATCCAATTAAGTCTGGGCTAAAGAACTGATCAAGCCCTGGGGTCTCCTCAGCAGTAAGCGGGCTATGGCCAGATTACGAAGATCGTCCTCCGGCTGTTTCTTGGGAGTTTCGAGGATGAGCGCCTGGGGCCGCAGGTCAGCCTGGCTTAGGAATTGGCGCAGCCCGACCAAACCGATCTCCCCCTGGCCGAGATGCCAGTGGCGATCACGACGAGACCCCAAGGGAACCCGGGAGTCATTCAAATGTATAACTCTGATGGCGGTTAAGCCCGGTCCCTGAGCAATTTCAGTTAGCAGCCGATCTATTCCCACCTGGTGACGGAGATCATAACCGGCCGCAAAGGCATGGGCGGTATCCAGACACAATCCCACCGGCACTCCGCTTAACTTAATGATCTGGTCTAGTTGGGATATGTGCCAGCCCAATTCCTGGCCCTGCCCCGCGGTATTTTCCAGCAGCAGGAGCGGTGGCGGCGGTATCTGGCTCACCGCGGCGGCCACGGTTGCGGCTACCTGCTGCACGCCGGTGTCATTGACGGAGGCATGTCCAGGATGACAGACCAAGAAATCGGCTTCTAAGCGTGCAGCCAGGGCCAGTTCCTGCCGTAGCCGGTGCCGGGAGCGCTGAGACAGGAGGGCCTCCGAAGCCGCCAGATTGGGCAGATAGGAGAGATGCACCACCAGGGGATTTATGCCGGTCTGACGCCGCAGGGCAATGAACGCCTCAATCTCGGCCTCGGGGACCTGGCGTCCTTTCCAGGCGCGGGGATTTTGTACGAAAATCTGTAAACTCTGACAACCCAGGCCCTGAGCCCGCTGCAAAGCCCGGCTTAATCCCCCGGCAATCGATAGATGGCATCCCAAGCGCATATTTTGGTGTCTGGGAAAGAGCTTTACAAGTATGTTCTATTTTAATATATAAACAAGATATGGCAATAGCGGCCTGTCCCCGATTTCGCCCTTTCCGGTGGCTGATCCTGGAGCGCTATGTCGCCCAGGAATTTATTAAGATGTTCCTGCTGACCCTGTTAACCTTGGTTAGCGTCTATCTGATCGGGGCTTTTTCCGAGAAGATCGGCCGTCTGGTCCAGGCACAAATGGACCTGATCCATATCCTGGGTTATTTTGGCGTCCGGGTGCCGGAAGCTCTGGGCCAGGTGCTGCCGGCCGCGGTGCTCCTGGCAGTGATGATTACCTTGGGCCTGTTGGCCCGTAACAATGAAACCATTGCCATCCGGACCGGTGGTCTCAATGTCTTCTGTCTGATCCGGCCGCTGATGATTCTCGCCGGAGGCCTGAGTCTGGTGTTATTATTCCTCAACCTCTATCTTATCCCCTGGAGCCAACAGGAAATGAGCACCATCTGGGATACCCAGGTGGAAAAAAAACCGCCTCGTAGTCTGATCAATATGGAGCGTTTCTGGTACAAAGGCGACCGGGCGATATTCAATATTTTGATGTTTCGTAAGGATAAGCAGACCATGGAAGGAGTCAAGATCTATCTTTTTGATAAACAGTTTAATTTGGTAGAGTTGATTGCCGCAGCCCGGGCCCAATGGGACGGGGACCATTGGCATTTTTACCAAGGTTTCAGTCAAGTCTTTCATCCCACCGGCAGCGTGGCCAGCCAAAGTTTCGAGGAGCGAGTGCTGCCTCTGACGGAGCGCCCGGAGGATTTTGCCGTCTTAGATAAAAAGATCACTGAGATGAATTTTCACGAGCTCTATCGCTATATTGAGCGTTTGGAACACGACGGTTATGATCCTACTACCTATCGACTTGACTTACAGAGACGGATAGCAGTCTCCCTGACGCCCTTAATTGTTACCTTAATCGGCGGCAGTCTGGCTCTATACCGTGAAAAGGCTTACATCCCGGCTGTCATCGCTACCGGTATCGGAATAGTTTTTGTTTATTGGCTAGTCATGGGTTTCTGCCTATCGCTGGGTGAGGCGGGGGGATTACCGGTACTTTTGGCCGCCTGGTTACCCAATTGCTTGTTTGTCCTGGGAGGACTGGTCTGGCTGCTGAAAACCGGTTTAATAGATTTACCCTCGTGCTTATCATGCCTTAGATTGCCGGTAAAGGTTGGCGGCTAGGGCGGGTAGAATGATGATTTCCATTTTAAAGAGGCGCACCGGGCCGGGTGGTTAAATTCCATGAATTTTCTACAACGGATAGCCGCCCGGAAAATAGCAGAAACGGAGAAGCTGTTCACCGCCGGAAGTCTGGAAGATTTCCGGCAACTGATTTCTCAGCGTGCCGCGCCCCAAAGTCTCAAAGCCGCACTTGATCAGGCCCCGGTCCCGGCGATTATTGCCGAAATCAAAAAGGCCTCGCCGTCCAAAGGAGTGCTGGCCGCGGACCTGGACCCGGTGACCTTGGCCCATACTTATCAGGCGCACGGGGCCGCGGCCTTATCGGTGCTGACCGAACAGGCTTTTTTTCAAGGCAGCCCGGAGTTATTGGCAGAATTGCGGCTTGAGGTTGACCTGCCTATCCTGCGCAAAGATTTTATCCTGGAGCCGATCCAAGTCTATGAAAGCGCGGCCCTGGGGGCCGATGCCCTGTTGCTGATCGTCGCCCTGTTGCCGCTCGGGGCCTTGCGGGCCCTGCTGCTCCTGACCCGGAGCCTAGGGCTGGAGGCCCTGGTGGAAGTCCATACCAAGGCGGAACTGGACCAGGCCCTGGAGGCCGGGTCACGGCTGATCGGCATCAATCATCGCAACCTACGCACCTTTGAGGTGGATATGGGGCGGGCCTTGGAGTTAGCTCCGTTTATTCCGCCCGAGGTGACCGTGGTAGCCGCCTCGGGTCTCACAACCCGGAACGATCTTAAACCATTGGAGGCCGCGGGCATCCGGGCCTTTCTGATCGGCGAAACCCTGGTCACCGCCCCCGATCCCGGGGCCAAGCTCAGAGAATTGCTGGGGCAATAACACCGGTAAAAGACTATGGTGCGGGTGAAAATCTGCGGCCTTACCAATTTAGCCGATGCCCGACTGGCCAGCGATCTGGGGGCACACGCCCTAGGTTTTATATTTTATCCGAAAAGCCCGCGCTATCTGGCTCCCGAGGCCGCCCGGGACATCATTGCCCAACTGCCGCCGCTGGTCCTGGCCGTCGGGGTCTTTGTGAATGAGGAGTTGGCCACGGTGCGGGAATTGGCGGACCAGATGGGGTTGGATTGGCTGCAATTACACGGCGAGGAGCCGCCTGACTACTGCCAGGCTTTGGGCCGCAACATCATCAAGGTGATTCCGGTTAAGGATGAGACCTCCTTAGAGCAGATGATTGCATATCAGGGCCGGGTGCGGGCCTTTCTGTTGGATACCTATAAATCCGGGCAAAAAGGCGGAACCGGCCAGATCTTTGATTGGTCCCTGGCAGTCTCGGCCAAGAATTGGGGCCCGGTAATCCTGGCCGGGGGCCTGAACCCGGATAATATCGCCGCTGCGGTCCAGGCCGTGCAGCCCCCGGCGGTGGATGTAGCCAGCGGCGTCGAGGCGGCTCCGGGCCGGAAGGATCCGGACAAGCTCAGGGCCTTTTTTAAGGCATTGAATTATGATTGCAAGGAAAATTTATAGATTTCATTTTCTCGAAACTAAAAACTCGAGACTCGAAATTCGTTTATGGAGGTTTTATTTTGTCACCTGATCGACGGGGTCATTTCGGCCCCTACGGCGGGCGCTATGTGCCTGAAACTCTGATGCCGGCCCTGCTGGAATTGGAGCAGGCCTATCGCCGCATCAGCCGGGAAAGAGAATTTAAAGAGGAATTGGCGGCCTATGCCAAGGATTACGTGGGCCGGCCCTCACCCCTCTATTTTGCCCGGCATCTGACCAAGGCCCTGGGGGGGCCCCAGATCTACCTGAAACGTGAGGATCTCAACCATACCGGGGCGCACAAAATCAACAATACCCTGGGGCAGGGGTTGCTGGCGCGGCGCATGGGCAAGAAACGGCTGATTGCCGAGACCGGGGCCGGTCAGCACGGGGTGGCCACCGCCACTATCGCGGCGCTGCTAGGGATGTCCTGCGATATTTACATGGGTACCGAGGATATTCGCCGCCAGCGGCTCAATGTCATCCGCATGAAGCTGTTGGGGGCCCGGGTGATTCCGGTGGAATCGGGCAGTTGCACCTTAAAAGACGCCATGAATGAGGCCATCCGGGATTGGGTCACCAATGTCCGCCACACCCATTACGTCATCGGTTCGGTAGCCGGACCCCATCCTTATCCCATGCTGGTGCGGGACTTCCAGGCGGTGATTGGCCGGGAAACCAAGGTCCAATTACGTCGGCAGGCGGGCCGGTTGCCCGATTGCCTGGTGGCCTGTGTGGGCGGCGGCAGCAACGCCATGGGCTTATTCTACCCCTTTTTGAATGACCCTGTGCGTTTTATCGGCGTTGAGGCCGCCGGGCATGGGGTGGAATCGGGGCATCATGCCGCCACCCTGGTGGCCGGGACCGTCGGGGTGCTGCACGGCTCCCTGGGCTACCTGCTGCAGGATGCCTGGGGCAATATTCAGGAGGCCCATTCTCTGGCGCCGGGGCTGGATTATCCGGGGGTAGGCCCGCAGCACTGTCTATTCAAGGATATTAAGCGGGCCCAGTACGTGGCGGTGACTGATGAGGAGGCCCTTGCCGGGTTTAAATTGCTCTCCCGGACCGAGGGCATTTTACCGGCCCTGGAAAGCTCCCACGCCGTGGCTTATGTCCAGAAAGCCGCGACCCAATTCCGCCCGGACGAGATTGTCGTCATCAATCTTTCCGGTCGCGGCGATAAAGACGTCGAAGCAGTCGCCGAGATCCTGGAAGTTTAGCAAAAATCTAAAATTGCTGCGATAACTAATAGTAATTTATAATTAAATCATGATGGAGAGCGCATGAAGTGTATTGCCGCGATGTTTCGGCGCCTGGCTGACCAGGGCGAAACTGCCCTGATTCCCTATATCACCGCCGGGGATCCGGACCTGAAAACGACTGAGGCCCTGGTCCTGGAAATGGCCCGCCGGGGTGCCGACCTGATTGAGTTGGGCATCCCCTTTTCCGACCCGCTGGCCGATGGGCCGACCATCCAGGCCGCCTGCATCCGGGCCTTAAAGCAAGGAGTCCACCTGGAGGACGTGCTGGCCCTGGTCGGGCGTCTCCGTCAGGAAACCGATATTCCTTTGGTTTTAATGGGTTATTACAATCCGGTCCTGCAATATGGGCTGGAGCGGCTGGCCCGGGACGCGGCCCGGCTCGGGGTGAACGGCTTCATTATTCCGGATCTGCCCGGCGAGCAGGCCCAGGCCTGGCGCCGCGTGGCTTTAAAGGCGGGCGTGGCCGCCATCTTTCTGGCCGCGCCGACCAGCGGCCCGGAACGCATCCGGGCTATCGGCCAGTTGACCCGCGGGTTTCTCTATTACGTCAGCGTCACCGGCATCACCGGGGCTCGGACCGAATTGCCGTCGGAGTTGATCACGGCCTTGAAGGAGGTGCGCACCCTGGTTAAATGTCCGGTGGCGGTGGGTTTTGGCATTTCGACCCCGGAGCAGGTGCGGCAACTGGCCCCTTATGTGGAGGGCATCGTGGTCGGCAGCGCCATCGTGCAGCGCGTGGCCCAGCTTCAGGGCCAGCAATTACTCAAAGAGATCGGCGACTTTGTCGCCAGCCTGAAAGCGCCGTTGCGGGGATAAGCACACAGCCTCAGTCTTTCTCGTTCCCAAGTATAACTTGGGAACGAGGGAGAAAAAAACAGAATTATCTATCTGTCTTGTGCCCAAGTTCTCATTAACTCGTGCCCAAGTTGTACTTGGGCACGCTGCCAACTTAGCTCAAGCTAATCCGAACTCTTCTTTTTCTTCAGCCAGTCCAGGAAAACCTCGCGCTTGACATCAGCATCATGTAGAATCTTATTCATAATACCGCGTCCGAGATCTTCGCCAAGATGGTCGGGTATGGTCGCGGTACGCCCGTCCGGATGTCGGAAAAAGATATGACTGCCCCGCTGGCGGCTTTTCGTAAAGCCCAAGTGTTCCAGAAACTTGATCATCATGCGGGCGCTAACGGCGGGCAAACGACTCATACAGTGATCTCTATCTGCTGCACCCCTTCAAAGCCCATAAGCACCGGCTCTTCTTCCTGAAGGCAAAGCTCGATTACTTCTTTTACCCGAGGCATGAGCTCTTCCAGGGTACTGGCTTGAGTATAGCAGCTCTTCAGAGCCGGCACCGTAGCCACCAAAAACCCATCTTCATCCCGCTCAATCAAGACAGTGAAACGGTATTTTTTCATTTTTTACCTTTTTCAGTAAAAATCCAGTCTGGAACAATATGCGTTTCCAAATCCAACTTGGGAACGAGGCAGAAACAAACAGAATTATCTAGCTGTCTCGTGCCCAAGTTGTACTTGGGCACGCAGCGAAACAACCAAAGCCAAGCTTTTAAAATATCGCGTTCCCTAGTACAACTTGGGAACGAGGGGAAAAACGATGGGAAGAGACAGGCTTCCACCCTGTTCGATTGGCACCGGCAAGATGCCTGTGCCACTAATTTTCTTCTATTTGTCACCTATCTCGCTTACATATACCACTAATTGTCATAGTTAATCCCGAAACGGTTGCGTAAACCCCAAGGCCTGGGAGGCGGCCTCGTGGATTAGAGGGCGGAATTGTTTAATTTTATCATTGTCTCGCCCCAGATGCACCCGGTTGGTGAGCAATATTACCATTTGGCCCAGGTCCAGGTCCAGCCAGCACGAGGTGCCGGTAAAGCCCAGATGGCCGACGCTGTGGCGCGAAAAGAAGCGCCCGGCGCTGGCGGGGCCTGGGTTAGGTGTATCAAATCCCAGAGTCCGGGTGGAACCGGGCACGGGGGTGAGGAAGTAACGGACCCAGCGCGTCGGGAACAAGTCCATAATCTCAAAGTCCTCCTTTGGTAAAGAGAGATTTAGGGGCATTTTGGCCGCGGCCTGACCCTGATAGCTCTGATAGAGGGCGGCCAGCAGTCGGAAGACCTCCCAGCCCCGGCCGAACAAGCCGGCGTGCCCGGCCATGCCTCCGGCGGCCCAGGCATTTTCATCATGCACCTCACCCTGGATGCCACGGCCCTGGATCAGCCCGATTTCGGTGGCGGCATATTGCTGGTCTTCCCCACCCGGGCGACTGGTGGGACAAAATCCCAGGCCCGACAGTCCCAGAGGCTGATAAATCTGCTCCCGGCAATAGCGGTCCAGATCCTGGCCGCTGACCGCTTCGATCACCGCCTTGAGCAGCATAAAGCCCAGATCGCTGTAAACCGTGGCGGTCCCCGGTAGGTATTCCAGAGGTTCGGCCGCGGCCAGTTTTTCCAGCATGCCGCCGCGCTGCTCCGGCGGAACCTGCAGAATGGTTTGATAAAAAGGCCGCCAGGCCGGCAAACCGGCGCTATGGGTCAGTAAAGATTTGATCGTAAGAGGCTGTTTATCCGGCGGCAACCAGTCAACCGTCAGAATCTCACCCAAGGTAGTTTCCAAGTTGAGGCGGTCCTGAGCCATCAGGGTCAGCAGGGCCAGGGTAGTGGCCAGCGGCTTGGTCAGGGAGGCCAGATCAAAATAGGTGTCGCGGGTGACGGGCGCGGCGTTGTCGTCCTGGGCGATGCGGCCTACTACGGCTTCATAGCGCAGTTCGCCATTTAGTCCGACTAACAGCGTCGCGGCCGTAAAAACTTGTTGGCGCAGTCCCTGTTTTAAAATTTCATTCAGAACCGGCCAGGAACCGCTCATTTATTCAGAATTTTCCAAAGCCAGCTCGATCAATTTATCCAGCAGGGCTGAAAAACTTAGGCCCATGGCCGCCGCGGCCTGGGGGAAGAGGCTGGTAGCGGTCATGCCGGGAATGGTATTGGTTTCCAGGATATAGATGTCGCCGTCCTTGACGATCATATCGGTGCGGCTATAGCCCCGACAGGCCAGGGCGCGATGCGCGGTCAGGGCACATTGCTGGGCCTGGGCGGTGAGTTCGGGACTGAGGCGGGCCGGGCAGATTTCGGTGGTGGCCCCGGCCAGATATTTGGCCTCATAGGTGAAGAAGGGGTAATCCTTGGCCGGGACGATCTCCACCAGGGGCAGGGCCTGCAAATGGTCATTGCCTAAAACCCCGCCGGTGACCTCAGTACCGGCGATGAATTCTGTTACCAACACGCGATTATCCGTGGCTAAGGCGGTGTCGAGGCCCGCAGCCAGTTGTTCCCGGTTGTGGGCGATGGTGACGCCGATACTGGAGCCTTCGCTGACCGGTTTGATGACTACCGGCAGCCCCAACTGGGCCTCGATTTCGGTCAGGGGAGGGATATTGGGACGCGGAAAGACCATTTCTTTAGGCGTTTTTAGCCCGGCCTGGCGATAACGCTGGTTGCTGATCTCTTTATTCATGGCCAGGGCGCTGCCCAACACCCCGGAACCCTGATAAGGAACGCCGAGCAACTCCATCAAGCCCTGGATGGTGCCATCTTCCCCGCCGCGGCCGTGCATGATGATCAGGGCAACATTGAGCTCTGGGGCGTCGCGTACCAGTTTTTCAAGATCGACCAGGGGATCATAGCGCCGGATGTCGTAGCGGTTCTTATCCAGGGCCTGATAGACCTGTTCGCCGCTATTCAGCGACACCTGCCGTTCTGAGGATTTACCGCCATTGATGAGTGCCAGGCGCAATTTGGTCATAGTGCCCTCCTAAGGTCATTAAGTTCTAGCAAGTCAGGGGGAGTTAGGCTGAGGGGAGCAAAAATTTTGTCTTCTAACCGCACCGTCCGTCGCTTGATCGCGGTGATCCGTTGTCGGGCCGGCGCATTCCGACCATAGCGGGCCTGGAGATCGGCGAATCTGGTTTTTAAAGACACCACTTGAGTGTGCATTACCCGTTTATCGGCGTAATTGACCACTTCGGCTTCCCGGATGCGGGGTGACTCCAGGACCTGGTCCGGCAGATAGACATGCTGCCGGATAATTTCGGCGACCGCTGGGTAGCCGTAGTTTTGCAGCCATTCGGCGCCGATTTGGGCGTGATCACCGCCGTTTTTAAGACAGCTGGTCTTGGCAATATCGTGCAGCAAGGCCCCGGCTTCGAGCAGGGGGAGATTTAAGCTGACCCCGGATTGCACCAGGGCTTCCCCGAGCCGCAGGGCTACTCCGGTGACCCGCAGACTATGCTCCCGAATATTGGGCAGCATCTGATGTTGGGCCATTAACTTTAGGCACTCGGAGGGCGAAGGACATATTTCTAACATAGCAATCTTATCATGCCAAAAGGCGGCAGAAATTTCAAGGGCCATAACTCAGCCGGCCTGATCTACCAACACTACGGCATAGGCCGCCAGCCCCTCGCCGGTGCCGGTAAAGCCCATTTTTTCGGTGGTGGTAGCCTTGATATTGACCGCCTCCGGCGAGATTCGCAGGGTTTGGGCCAGGGTAGCAACCATTTGAGAAATATAAGGTTTTAATTTGGGGGCCTGGGCGACTACGGTAGCATCAACATTGATCAGGTGATAGCCTCGCTCCCGAACTATGGTCATTATTTTATTTAGCAGGATTAGGCTGGAAATTCCTTTGTAGGCCGGATCGCGATCCGGGAAATGCTGTCCCAGGTCCCCGGCTCCGACCGCCCCTAACAGGGCATCAGCGATGGCGTGCGCTAAGACATCGGCGTCGGAATGTCCCTGTAAGCCGAGGTGATAGGGAATTTCGACCCCACCCAGGATCAAGGGTCGACCGGCCACCAGGCGGTGGGCATCATATCCGAGACCGACGCGCACGGCTGGACTTCTGCCTGATTTTGACCAGGGCCTCGGCCAGATGGAGGTCATCTTGGGTAGTAATCTTAAGATTATGGGGAGAGCCCTTGATCACCGCCACCGGCGCTCCCAAATTTTCTACTAAGGACGCCTCATCCGTGCCATAAAAATTTTTGGCATAGGCTTCGACAAAGGCCTTCCACAGCAGTTCGGTTCTAAAGGCCTGCGGGGTTTGCACCAGCCACAGTTCGCGGCGATCTAGGGTCTTGACCACGCGGTGTTTTTTGTTCACCTGCTTGATGGTATCCTGGGCGCTCTGTGCCAGAATAGCCGCGCCGGTATCGCGGGCCGCCTTAATGACCCGGCGGATGGCCTCCGGGGTGACAAACGGGCGGACGCCGTCATGAACCAGAATGATTTCCAGGTCTTCTTGCTGATGCAGGATTTTTAAGGCGTGGTAAACGCTGTCCTGCCTTTCCTTGCCACCCGGCACCAGACGCAGGACCTTTTGAAAGCCGTAGGGGATTACCACTTTTCCCTGGCAAAACTCTAATTCCGATGGTTGAGTAACTACGGTAATTTCGTCGATTTCCGGGAGGGATTCAAACACCGCCAGGGTATGGGCCAGAATCGGTCTTTCGGCCAGGGTCAGATAGGGCTTAGAAATTTTATGGCCCATGCGCCGCCCGACCCCGGCGGCGGGAATAATGGCCGCCACGCTCATATCTGGCTCTCCGAGGGTCCCTGGCATGCCACCGTGCCGGCCCGTCCAGGCAGGGTCCCTTCTTGGACCGGTGCCGTAGGAACAGCCTGGGGCGCGGCTAACAACTCCTGGGCCCAATCCCCTAGCCGCCGGAATTCGATCCCGTCGGTCTGCAGTTGATCAAGCAGGCGGGCAAAATCCTCCCGGTAAACCCGGCCTTCAACTTCGGCATGCACGGTGAGGACCTCGACCTGGCCGGGAAGCAGACGGGAGTAAATTTCTTGATTAAAGTCCCTCGCGGTCCGACCGTTTAAACCCAAAAGCTCGTCCATGGTCGGTAAGGTGGTGGGAATCTCTAAAATAGGAAATAGCCGGCGGCCAAAGCGAGGAAAATAGGGACCATAGCCCCGGGTATTGCTGACATAAGAAAAATTTTCGGTCATTAGCGCGGCCAGGCTGGCGGCGGTACACTGCCAACCGGGGGCGGCAAAAGCGGTTGCACCGTAGCCCATAACCTTGGTAAAGATTTTTTGGGCGCGTAAAATCTCCACCTGAACGGCTTCCTGGGGCAGACGGGCCAAGTGATCCTGCCAGTGCACATGGTCGTAGCCGTGAATCCCTAGTTCATGTCCGGCCGCGCCCACCTGGCGGAGCAGGCCCGGCTCGCTAACCACGATCAGCGGGGCCGGTAACAGTGTGCCATAAGTTAGGGTCTTCAGACCATAAAGTCGAGGAGCTCGAGTCCGCAGCATCTTAGGCAAAAATCCCTTGCGGGTGAACAGACGCCAGATTGCCTGGCCAGAATTATCCGGCCCCATGGCAACGAAAAAACTGGCCCGCAGACCGCGTTCCTGGAAAAGGGCCAGCAGGGCCGGTACGCCTTCCTGATAGCCCGCCAGGGTATCGACATCGACTTTGATGGCCAACCGTTTCATGACCGTCTAGCCGCTTCCGGCCTGATGGTTCAGGCGCCGGATCTCCGCCAAGAAGGCTTCCAGGGTATATTTCAACGAGGTAGTGAGATCCGTCTGCGGTTCCCAGGCCAACAACCGGCGGGCCTGGTCAATGGCCGGTTTACGGGTCAGGATATCCTGATAGCCCTGGCCGTAGTAGGCCTCGTGCGGCACTTCGATGATTTCGGAATACTCCTGGTCATGGCGATGGTCAGGATGATGCTGAAACAGCTCCCTGAGCATATAGGCCAGGTCTTTGACCGAGATTTCGTTGTGGGGATTGCCGATGTTGAAGATCTGGCCGTCGGCCACTTGGCCCGGGTTTTCGATGATCTTCATCAGGCAATCGATGCCATCCTCCACATAAGTAAAACAGCGTTTCTGCAAGCCGCCGTCCACCAGGCGGATCGGCTCCCGATTGACCAGGTTGATGATAAATTGGGTCACCACTCGGGAACTACCCTCTTTGGCGGCATCAATATCGTCCAGTTTGGGACCGATCCAATTAAAGGGTCGGATCAGCGTAAACTGCAACATACCTTCCTGCCCATAGGCCCAGATTACCCGATCCAGCAATTGTTTGCAACAGCTATAAATCCAGCGTTGTTTATGGATGGGTCCCAGCACCAGTGGGCTGGAATCCTCCTGGAATTCGGGTTCGGCACACATGCCATAAACTTCTGAAGTGGAGGGGAAGATGATCCGGGTCTGATATTTGACACATTGGCGGACAATCCGCAGATTCTCCTCAAAATCCAACTCAAAGACCTTAAGAGGCTGTTTGACATAGCTCATCGGGGTGGCAATGGCCACTAGCGGCAGGACCAGGTCGCATTTTTTGATGTGATATTCAATCCATTCCTTATTGATGGCAATATCCCCCTCCAGAAAGTGAAAGCGGGGATGGTTCAGGGAATGGTCCAGCTTGTTATCATACAGATCCATGCCGAACACTTCCCAGTCACGAGTGTTGAGGATGCGGCGTACCAGGGCGTTGCCGATAAAGCCATTCACTCCCAAGATCAAGATTTTCAAGATATCCTCCTAGCCTACGGACAGGGTCTGGTTTTCTCCTTGTCTTTGGCCTTCCTGGACCCTGTTTCTTACTAACCACTGACCACTGACATGAATTGTCTAGGCTTCTCCTAGTCGTTGGCCCGGTCGGACCCCGAGCTTTGCTAATTCTATCCCCGATGATTCCGGTTCACCGACAAATTGTCCCTGCTGTATAAGAAAGCCGCCTTGACCGGTGGCGATCAACAGGCCGGCGTCGGGTCGGTTCGAGATCACCGTTCCCGGCTGGGACGCCGGGGGCAGTGATGCCTCGACCGGTTTGCCTTGCCAGATGAACAGCTTGTGGCCCTGATAAGTGGTGAAAGCCCCGGGATAGGGGTGGGTGACGGCCCGCACCAGATTATGGATCTGGTGGGCGGATTGCCCCCAGTCAATTCTGCCGTCCTCGGGGCGGCGGCCGCTGAAATAACTGGCCTGGGCATGGTCCTGGGGGAGGCGGGGCGCGGTCCCGGCCCGCAGCCGCGGATAGGTGTCCCGCATCAAGGCAGCGGCCGCCACAGTCATTTTGTCAAACAGGGTCAGGGCAGTGTCTTCCAGGGTGATGGGCACCCGTTGCTGGGCGACAATATCGCCGCAGTCGGGCTTTTCCTCCATATAGTGGAGAGTAATCCCGGTTTCGGTCTCGCCATGGATCAGGACCCAATTGACCGGACAGCGGCCGCGGTAGCGGGGTAGCAGGCTGCCGTGCAAGTTGAGCGCCCCGGCGCGTGGCAGATCCAACAGCGGTTTTTTCAACATCTGGCGGTAATAGCAGGAAAATAAAAAATCGGGCTGCAGTCGCCGCAGGACTTCGACAAAGCCCGGTTCGTTGGGGTCGGCAGGTTGATAGACCGGATAGTACTGACTAAAGGCCAGGTCCCGGACCGAGGCAAACCATTGATTTTCGTCAGGGTCATCAGCGTGGGTGACCACCGCGACAATTTCATCACCATATTGCCGACACAATTCTCCTAAAACTTCCAGGCAGATGTGCCCGATATTATGGTAACCCATAAAGATTATCCGCATCTGCTCACCTCTATCCCCCTTGGCTTGGTATCCGGTCTCACGCCAAGACGCCAAGGCGCCAAGTCAGCGGCGTCTGTTCCTGGCTTCCAAGTTTGGTTTGGGAAGGCACGGGTCTTAAAGGTCATGCTTAGGTCATCACGGTTACTAGTCTGAATCCCCGCCCAATTGTTGCCGAATGACATAGCGGGGACGCTGGCGCACTTCGCGGTAGATGCGGCCGACATACTCGCCGATCAGGGCCAGGCCAAACATCTGGAGGCCGCTAAAGACAAACAGGATGGCGAACAGGGTAAAGACCCCCTCGACCTCCGGCCCGACTACCAGGCGGCGGATAAACAAAAATATACCAAAACCCAGCCCGGCCAGGGCGATCAGCAGACCTAGAAAGCCGACCACATGGATAGGAAAATGGGAAAAGCCGGTCATCAGGTCGAAATTGAGGCGGATCAGTTTGCGGATGCCATACTTGGATTTGCCCTCCTGGCGCTCGGCGTGGCGTACCGGAATTTCGATAATCCGATGGGCAAAACTATTGGCCAGGGCGGGGATGAAACTGGTAGATTCGTGACACTGATTGATGCTATCGACAATTTCCCGGCGGTAGGCTCGCAGCATGCAGCCGTAATCATGCAAGCGGACCCCGGTGACCCAGGACATCACCCGGTTCATGATGAATGAGGACAGCTTGCGGAAAATGGAGTCATGGCGGGTTTCGCGCCAGCCGCCGACCGTATCATAACCTTCTTCCAGTTTAGCGACCAGCCGCGGGATCTCTTCCGGAGGATTTTGCAGATCCGCATCCAGGGTGACCACGACCTGCCCGCGGGCGGCCTGAAAACCGGCAAAGATGGCCCGATGTTGGCCAAAATTGCGGTTGAACTGGATGGCTCGCAAATGCTCCGGGTGTTGCTCGTACAGTTCGGTCAGGATCTCCCAGGACCGGTCCTGGGAACCATCATCTACCATCAGAATCTCAAAGGTGCGCCCGGTGGCAGTCAGCGTCTGCACTAAGCGCCGGACCAGTTGCGGCAGGTTGTCTTCTTCGTTATAAACTGGAATCACTACGGAAATATAGGGTGAATCCTCAGGGCGCGACGGCACCGGCCGAACCTGTCCTTCCATAATCAACAAATCCCCGTTGCGAATAAAAAAGCCGACGAAGGTAACGTCGGCCCTTTAGCAATATAGACCTTTATCGGAGCAGGCCATAAGCCGAGTTCTGTCCCGGATAGCTCCGGTGATGATCATTCCTCTACAACCACAGTTGCCTGTGGCCTCTAGCGACCTACCCGAGAGCTTCAGACGGGCCACCCTCTAACGCTCTCCTATTTGGTCTTGCTCCGGGTGGGGTTTACCTAGCTTCCGATGTCACCATCGGAACTGGTGAGCTCTTACCTCACCGTTTCACCCTTACCGGGGCGACGCTTGCCGCCCTGGCGGTCTATTCTCTGTGGCACTTTCCTTAGGGTCACCCCCACTGGGCGTTACCCAGCACCCTGCCCTGTGGAGCTCGGACTTTCCTCTCGCCGCCCTGAACGGACGGCCAGCGATCATCTAGCCTACTCCGATACGGCCCTTTTTAGTAAATTATAATCAACCTTAGACTTTTGGTCAATGGCCTCATTGGCCAACCGATCGGCTTCCTGGTTCTGGCCCCGGTTCACATGTGAGATAGCATAGGCGTCTAACTTTTTCAACAGGATTCTGGTGGCTTCCCACCAGGGCTTCAGATTAGGGCTTTTAACCTGATAGCCGCCCTTAAGTTGCTCTACTACCAGTTTGGAATCCGAAAAAATGTATAAGCGACGGACCCCCAAGCGCTGGGCCGCCTCTAAGCCCATCTGCAAGGCGCGGTATTCTGCTTCGTTATTGGTGGCTTTACCTAAGTAGTCTCGGACTTCGGCGCGGATCTGGCCCTGGCTGTCCCGGAGCACGGCTCCGGCGCCGGCCGGACCGGGGTTACCCCGGGAAGCGCCATCAACAAATAGGGTCCAATAGTCCTGCTCTAGAGAACGATAATGCTCCGCGGCTTCCCCAAAAAGGTGCTGTAGGTCTTTTAAACACAGACCATAACGCTTCAGGAGGCCAGGGATATAGGGGTTTTCCGCCAGGGCATAGAATAGCTCGGCCCGGCTGGGCGGCTTGGGCGCGCTAAGGGTCATTACGCCGCAGTTTCAGAATTCAGGCCTTCGGGTTCACCCGGACCCGACCAGTAAATTATCCGCTGACAATGCGGGCAGCTTAAAATCTCTTGCTCTTTCTGAAGCTCAATAAATTGCTGGGGCGGCAGACTCATATGGCAGGCCAGGCAGACTCCCTGCCGGACTTCGGCAATGGCGGTACCATTGCGCCGTTCCCGGATAAACTCATAACGTTTTAAAAGATTGGGGGAAATCTGTTGCAAGACCTGCGGTCGCCGCGCGGTCAGTTCCTGAATTTGCTGATTGACCGTGGCCATCTGCTCCTCCACTTCCGCCCGCAATCCCTCGATCTGGCGTTGCAGGGTGATTATCGCCTCTTGTTGCTGGGCCAGGGTTTGATGATGGACCTCAATAATCTCCAATAGTTCCAGGATCTCGGTCTCTTTCTGATCCTTGCGATCCTCCCGGAAGGCAATCTCCCGAAGCATCGCCTTATATTCAATATTATCTTTGATCTCCATCAGCCGTTCCCGGCTGCGGCTGATACTGTCATCCATCATGACCATTTCTGATTCCAGTTGGCGATGCTGAGTCTGCAATTCCTCCACTTTTTGTTCTTCTTCCTGTTTCTCCTGCTGGACTGCCGCTAGCTTGGCCTCTAGTTCCCTCAGGTTGGCCGGAATTTCTTCCAGCGCCTGAGAAAGGGCACGGATTTCCTTATCCAGTTCCTGCAAGGCGATTAAGTGCCTTAATTCTTCAATCAATTTTATTCCTCCACTGTCTTAAAGCTCAAACTAAGCAATGCCGACATACGTCGTCTGCCAGATTGAATCGCTATCATTCATTTCTTAAACTCTGCAAAAAATTTCTCATCAACATCGAAGGTAATTCTTGGCTTAAGTCCGAGTTCGAGGTTTTCAAACATTTTGACTAAGGCCTCTCCATCAACTAGTTCAATTGGAAGTGCACCATCCCTTCTAGATTCTTTCTTGGCTTCGACTGTAAATGTGCCTGTAGTTACGATAATACCCTTATCAGCTCTACCCATCATGGCCCCGCGGAAATCTCGCACTTGTGACGGGGTTACCGCTCCTTGGTAACGTTTGCACTGAAAAAGAACTTTAAAGCTGACGAAAGGGTTTATCTGCAGGATACCTCTGCCATCAATGCCGCCATCCCCGGTTTTGCCAGTGAC
>Ga0164318_10000451_pt1 | contig 31279 bp, 35 predicted proteins | sample GuaBasSedimGuay9_FD_113734 | JGI IMG/M metagenome (GOLD analysis project Ga0164318, IMG submission 113734) | Subseafloor sediment microbial communities from Guaymas Basin, Gulf of California, Mexico - Guay9, Core 4571-4, 0-3 cm | ecosystem: Environmental > Aquatic > Marine > Hydrothermal vents...
GCCTTATATCGGGATGAGGTGGTCGCCGGAGTCGGCGGCGGCGATACCGCGCTTCAGGATGCGGTATTTTTAACCCGTTTCGCCCAGAAGGTGCACCTGATCCACCGCCGTGATGCCTTTCGCGGCGTTAAAATCCTGCAGGAAAAGGTACTGACTAACGACAAAATCCAAGTCCATTGGGACACGGTGGTTCAGAAAATTGAGGGGGATCAATCAGTCCGGGCCTTGAGTTTAAAAAATGTCAAAACCGGTCAGGAAAGGACCTTGCCGGTAAGCGGCGTTTTCGTCTGGGCAGGCATAACTCCTAATACCAACTGGCTTAAAGACACCGTAGTTCTTGATGAACGCGGCTTTATTATTACCAATGCAGAGATGGCCACAAACCAAAAAGGCATATACGCGGCCGGAGACGTCCGGTCCAAACTGCTGCGTCAGATCTCTACGGCAGTAGGAGACGGGGCGATTGCGGCATTTGCCTGCGAACAATATTTAGAACATCGCAAAATGGGGTAATCGGCCATGCCAAGACACATTTTAATCAAGCTGTTGCTGCTCCTCACTTTCGTGGGGTTGATTGGGGGTTGTAGTTGGGTAGGCAGTCTGTTCGGCGGCAAGAAAGAGGAAAAGCCTCCGGAAGTACTGGCTCAGGAGGGCATCAAAAAATTAAAAAAGAAAAATTATGATGACGCCATCGATGCCTTTGAAAAACTAAAGGACCGCTATCCTTATAGCGATCAGGCATTGCTGGCCGAGATCAAGGTCGCCGACGCTAAATTCTATAAGCGCAATTATGATGAGGCCTTGGAGGCCTATAGAAGTTTTGAGAAGCTGCATCCCACTAATAATGCCATTCCGTACGTTATCTTTCAGCAAGGAATGTGCTTTTACCGCCAACGTTCCACCATTGATCGCGACCAGACCTTTACCGCCCGGGCCTTACAGCAATTCCGGCGGCTGAAAGAGAAGTTCCCTGAATCTGAATTCATCCCTAAAGCTGACGACAATATCCAAAAATGTCTCCTGGATCTGGCCGAGCATGAATTCTATGTCGGCGAATTCTATTTTAAAACCAAGCATTATGAGTCGGCCCTGGACCGATTTCTAACCGTGGAGCAAGAATACCCGGATTACCCCAAGATGGCTCAGGTCAAAAAATATATTGCCGAGTGCCAAAAAATCCTGGCCACTCCCGAGAAGAAGCCGGAGGGCGGGATCCTGTCCTATTTCACTTATCTGTTCGATGCTGATTGGTAAGCTATTTATTTGACCCCGAATCTCGGTCTTATTTAAACCATTGCAGGGTTTTGAAGCCGCCCCGCGCGCCATTAACCTCCCTAAGCTGTCCGATAGGTAATTCTCGAGAGGAATCTTGTTGGAACTCACCGTCCTGGTGGACAACCACACGCTGATTGACCGGTATTTCTTAGGGGAACCGGGGCTGTCGTTATTTATTCAGGAAGGCGACCGACGCATCCTCCTGGATGTAGGATATTCAGATATTTTTATCCTGAATGCCCAGAAAATGGGCCTGGACCTGCGGCATCTGGACTACGTGGTGCTATCCCACGGCCACTTGGATCATACCTGGGGATTGGTCCCTTTAATCCGGCTGTTTACCGAAGCCGCGATCGAGGGGTTGCCGCATCGCCGCCCCACGATCGTCGGACATCCAGATTTGTTGCAGACCAAGACCTTGCCGGGGCTCCCGGAAATTGGCTCAATCTTGGATGGATTGAAGCTGGCCCGACATTTCCCTCTTCAGCTTTGCCCAACCCCGCTAGCGTTAAGCGACCGGCTGCTGTTTTTGGGCGAAATCGAGCGGCGGTTCGACTTTGAGGCGAGCGAGGCGCTGGGCCAGATCGTCACGGGCGACGACCACCAGCCTGATTTTTTGCTGGATGATTCCGCCCTGGCCTATAAATCGCCACAGGGTCTGGTGATCATCGTGGGCTGCGCCCATGCCGGGATCTGCAATATCGTGGACTATGCCCGCCAGGTCTGCGGCGAGGATCGGGTCCTGGACATTATTGGCGGCTTGCATCTGCTCAACCCCACGGCGGAGCGATTAGAAAAAACTGCGGCTTATCTCGCTAATTTAAACCTGCAAGGTTTACACGCCTGCCATTGCACTGACCTTAGGTCCAAGATCGCCCTGGCCCAGGTCGCGCTCCTCCGGGAAGTGGGGGTGGGATTGCAACTAGCCTACCCCTGAATTACCTAATCTTTAACATCAAATATACAGACTCGCCTGGTTAAGCCATGGAATACATTATCATCTGTCTGGCGGCCTTAATCACCGCGGCCTTGACCCTGTTCTCCGGTTTCGGACTGGGCACCCTGTTTCTACCGGTATTTGCCTTATTCTTCCCTTTGGAAGTGGCCATCGCCCTGACGGCCATCGTCCATCTTTTGAATAACCTGCTAAAATTCATTATGTTGGGGAGACATGCCGACCTGGGCGTGCTCTGGCGCTTTGGTTTGCCGGCGATTGTGGCCGCCGGGTTTGGAGCCCAGACCCTCGTCTGGCTCAGCGACCTGAAGCCTTGGCTGGAGTATCACCTGGGGAGCCGGTATTACCAGGTCATGCCGGTAAAGGTAGTAGTAGCCCTGTTGATGATCGGTTTTGCCATGGTGGAACTGGCCCCCAAATTTAAACACCTGGCTTTTGAAAAACGCTGGCTGCCGCTCGGCGGGCTGCTCAGCGGCTTTTTTGGCGGGCTGTCAGGACATCAGGGCGCGCTGCGCAGCGCCTTTCTGATCCGCTCCGGCTTGACTCCTCAGAGCTTTATCGCCACCGGCGTGGTGATTGCTTGTCTGGTAGACCTGGCCCGCCTGTCGGTGTACGGCACCCATATGGCCGGAGCCCTAACGGCTGGTAATCTGTCTGTTTTGGTTGCCGCCACTCTTTCGGCGTTTTTGGGCACTTTTCTGGGAAACCGGTTGCTAAAAAAAGTAACTCTGGCTATGATGCAAATCTTGGTTGCGGTGATGCTGTTATTGATTGCGGCTGGTTTGGGAACCGGCCTTATCTGACCGACTCACGGCGGTATTGGGTGATGCATGTCTTAGAGGCCATTTTCTTAGGAATTATTCAAGGCTTAACCGAATTTTTGCCCATCTCCAGTTCCGGCCACCTGGCCCTGTTTGAACATTTCTTAAATGTCCAGGAAGCCGGGTTAGGATTTGACATTATTTTACACGTCGGCACGCTAGTGGCCTTAGTGGCCTATTTCTGGCCGGAGTGGTGGAGGATGGCCCAGGCCTTGTTCCAACCGACGCGGTCCAACCGTTTTGAGCGGCGACTGTTCTGGTATCTGGTTCTGGGCACTATTCCAGGCGGACTGGCCGGTTATCTATTGGAACATCAGGCGGAAACCATCTTCCGCAGTCCGGTGCGCATTGCGATCTTGTTGGGTTCGGTCGGCATCTTGCTGATTTTGGCCGAAAAGCTGGCCCAACATAAACGGCAACTGCCCGGCCTCACCCTTAAGGATGCCCTGCTTATCGGCCTGGCCCAGGCCCTGGCGATTATGCCGGGGGTGTCAAGGAGCGGCATAACCATGACTACCGGCCTGTTCCTCGGTCTGACCCGGGAAACCTCGGCCCGCTTTTCGTTTCTGCTGTCCACCCCGGTTATTTTCGGGGCCGGGCTATTGCACACTATTAAACTAATCCAGGGCGGGGCCGATAATTTTCATCTGTTGCCCTATAGCCTGGGATTCGTCGCCGCGGTGCTCTCCAGTTATCTGACCATCAAATACTTACTGCGGTTTCTGCAAAGCCATACCTTTATGGTATTTGCCGGTTACCGTCTGGTCGCCGCGGTTGTGGTTTTGGTTCTGATTTATCTTGGAGTTGGCGGTCATTAGGGCTCCTAGAGGTTGAACCTCAGCAGGACCAGACCGACAAATTGCTTGACATCCACAGCTGATCATAACAAAATTCCTAATTATGGTAAATATAAGGAGACCTATGGTGACCAAGACCCCCACCAAGCTATTATTTGTATTGACCAAAGGCCTGGGAGAAGCTGGGGCAGCCACGCGGGCCGTCCAATTTGCCAGTATCGCCGCCGATAAAGGCCATTATGTGGAACTATTTCTGGTAGAAGAGGCCGTGCATTAGGCCCATTTAGGTATTGCCGAGGGCATTGTCACCACTACCGGGGAGCGGATGAAGGATCTGTTAGATAAACTCCAGGCGCATCAGACCACTATCCATGTCTGTGAGGCCTGTGCCAATAAGCGCCTGATGCCCCCGGATGAAATGATTGACCGGGCCAAAATCTCCGGCGGCGCGGTGCTGGTCGATCTGATGGCCGCCCCGGAATACCAGGTGTTTATTTTTTAATGTGGACAGAGCTAAAGTGCCCGAAGACACCAAAGCCATCAAGATAGCCGAAGCGGGTATTCTGTTTTGCGATATCGTCAATTGCGCGGAGGTTTCGAATAATGCCTCGCTAGAAGACTATAATAAATTTATCTCCCAATTTCAGGAAGTTGCGGTCAACACCTTCCAGAAATATCTAATTTTTGATAAGAGGAACCGGCGCTACCAGTTACATAAAAATTTTTTTTATACCTTAAAAGGCGATGAATTATTCCTTATCCTCCTGACCACACCGGCCGCTGATCTCAAGACGCTGCTAAGTATGGCCCTACATTTGAAAATCAAGTGGCTGTTGTCGCCTTTCAACCGCAGCCGGGTAAATATTGGCCAAAGCCCCAAAGATGTCGGCATCGGCATCAATTTCGGCAAGATCGTCATGGGCTGGCATCCCGGCAACAAAGAATTCCCGACCCCCGAGGGTTTTCAGATCAATCTGGCCAAACGCATTGAATCCGAAAGCCGGAAAGGCTCCCACTCCAAAATCTATCTGAGCCATAGTGCTTATCGGGTCTGTCGCCAGGCCCATTTCCGCGTGGATTTCGAACCCAAAGAGACCACTTTAAAAGGCTTTGAGGGAGTAACCTATCTTTATGAACTAAAAAATATTTCCCAGATCGCCCTGGGGGTGACCATTCGTTATCCAGTGATTGACGAGGTGGAGTTGGGCTATCTGGAGAAAATTATTGACCTTACCCCACATGATCTCTGGCTGCGACTGGCGGTGGCGGAAAAACTGCTGGCCGCGGGCAGCGTCGCCCAGATCGATCGAGCTTACCACTACATTGAAGAACTGTTGGATCTAGAACCCAAACTGGCGGAAGGCCTGTTTTTATTGGGGAAAATCTACGAACATCGGGGCAAACTGCCTGACGCGGTGGAACAGTATGACCGGGTCCTGGCCCTGCTGCCGGACTTTGATACCGCCCGCCTGGCGCTGATCGGCTGTCTCCTCAAGCTGCAACGGCCGGAAGAAGCTCTGACCCGGCTGTTGACCTACAAAAATCCGGCGGATTATCCCCTAGACTACCTGGAAATTGAATATAAAGAACTCTACGCTCAGGCTTACGCCCAACTCCGGAACCGGGAGCAGACCTTAACCTATTTAACCAGCCTGGCCGAAGACCCCTTGCTGCGACTAATACCCTTTGATTTTCAGCCTTTTCAATTTCTCTGGGACGACCCCACGTATCAAGAATTAGAACAAACTATTCGGCAACGCCTGGAAGAGGGTAGTCATTCCTGGCTGGCCGATTAATCCCCAACGATACCTGGCTAAAGGCGTATCCCATGATTATGGTTATAAAATAAGGAAGGGGCCATGAAAATCAGAGATCTAATAGGGATCGTCATTTGTCTAGCACTGGCAAGTTGCGGGCCGGTAATTTCCACGCCGGTCCTCGATCAGGCCGATCGCAGCCTTAGCTTTGAGGAACTTCAGCAACAACCTGATAAATGGGAGGGACGGCTAGTGGTGTTGGGCGGCGAAATCATGTCAGTGAGTCTGGCCAATGGCGGCAGTTGGCTGTGGGTGAGCCAGCAGGAATTGGGCCCCAAGCTCAGACCGTTGGATCACGCGCCGTCCGGTGGCCAATTCGTGGTACAGAGCACCGAAACTTTGAATCCCAGTTATTACGTCAAGGGTCGCAAGGTGACCGTGGCCGGGACGGTAAGCGGTCAGCAGGATAAAGCCCTACTGCTTGTCCCCCAGCAGATTTATCTCTGGGAGTATCCCTTTGAACTGCGGACGGTGCCCCCGGACTGGTTTCAGCCGCCTTACCTGCACTGGTTTGAGCCACCCTATTTTGATCCCTATATGCATAGCTTCTGAGCTCAATGCGGAGGTAAACCAAGCCATGCAGATCGAAGCTTACAATTTCGGACGGATTGTCATTGACGGGCGCACCTATCATCAGGATGTGCTGATTTTACCGGAGCAGGTCAAAGATGATTGGTGGCGGCAGCAGAGCCATCTGCTTCAGCTTCAAGATGTCCAGGAGGCCCTGGCCGCGGGGATTGAAGTCTTGGTGGTGGGAACCGGCATGCCCGGTCGGATGCGGGTCGATAAGGCGCTGGAAGACCATCTGCGTCAACAGCACATTGAACTGGTGGTTTTGCCCACCCGGGAAGCCTGCACCCACTTTAATCAACTCGCGGGTTCTCGTAAGGCCGCGGCCGCCTTGCATCTGACCTGTTGAGCGTGCCCCATGGCCCGTTATCGAATCATTGACAGCCACGTGCATTGCGGCGTCCAAAAGGTTTCTTTGCCCTTCGAGCGTATCCGGCCCTTGCTGGTCAATGCCGGTTGCGAGGGAGTAGGGCTGATTCCGCCGGTAGAAGATATTTATGACCGCTACGATTATTATTTTGAGGATAGCCCAGACTGGCAGGCTAGTCGGCGACAGGCCAATCTTTACCTGCGATCTTTACAGGATGCCGAACTGAAATTATACCCTTATTTTTTTGTCTGGAATGATTTTGCCGCCGCGGAGTTGGGACCGGAATTTTACGCCATTAAATGGCATCGCCACGCTGATGAACCTGAATATCACTATGAGGACCCGCGTTGCGCCGCCTTTCTGCGCCGGGTGCATGATCTGGGGCTGCCCATCTTACTGGAAGAAACCGCCACTAATACGATTTTTTTCATCAACACCCTGGCTCCCCAGGCTACGGTGATCATCCCCCATCTAGGGGCCTTAAACGGGGGATTTCAGCGGTTGGCAGAGGCCGGAATCTGGTCCTTGGCTCGGGTCTATGCCGATACCGCCTTGGCCACTCTCACCGACCTCAGAAGTTATCTGGACTGCTACGGCAGTGAGCGTTTATTCTTTGGCAGTGATTATCCTTTTGGCCATCCGGCTTACGAACGTGACAAGATTTTAAGTTTAGGCCTACCGCGGGAGGTAACGCAGGCCATTTTTGCGGATAACTGGCTGCGCCTGATCGATCGCTCGAGATCGTAATGCAGTTATAGAGCCAACATCTGGGCCTTGTAGTGATCCAGCCGGGGTTCGAACTGACTTACTAAATTAGACTCAAATTTGTTCCACTCCTCTTGAAACTGGGGACTGTGTTCCACGTTGATCTTGACCTTCATATGCATCTGGGCTGACATGGCCCGCTGGATATTATCCAGTCCGGCGGCAAAACTGGCCTTAAGCTGCTCGTAGTTTTTTTGCCGGACCTGCTCAAAATTCTTGAGTAACTGTTCCACTTCACTCAGTAGGCGTTGCATAGCCTTTTTATTCTGTGCTACCTTGAGCAACCCGGATCGGACCCGTTGGAAGGTAGGGTCTGGGCCCCCCTGCCGGGGCAGGATAATGTTGCGCAGCAGCACCTCTTTGATATTAGCCACCACCAGGGCTTGAGACGAAGCCGGGACCTTTTGCAACTCCTCCTCCAATTCCACTTTTTCCCGCAGAAAATCGGCAGCTAAATGTCGGCCCCAGTCCCGGTCTTTGGCCTCCTGTATTTCTTGCTCGGTAGCCCGGCCCAGACGCTCGGCCTTTTCGAGGGCCAGTTCCAGCGCACTCTTGATTTCAGCCACAATCAATGATCCTTTGCTTTAGGTGCATAAAAAGCATGAGCCGACCACCTTGGCCGGACTCATGCCAGAATTGATCGCCTAAACGGTTTGATCGTCAGATTTTGTCGCCGCGAGCTTCTCAGCCGTGGCCGGGGGGCTTTTTTCGGCCGGGGTTTCGCTGCTCTTGGCGCTTCCCGGGTTACTCCGGTGGTAATCGGTTACATACCAGCCGCTGCCCTTGAGATGGAAGGCGCTGTGCGAGATGAGCTTGGTCAAAGACCCGCCACAGCTTGGGCAGGTGGTCAACGGCGGATCGGAAAATTTTTGCCATTCCTCAATCACCTGACCACAGACGCTACACTGGTACTCGTAAATCGGCATGTCAACAAACCTCCTCCTCAACAAGTTAAAGACTTATGCGTTCCCTGGCTAAGCTTGATTTGATCTTCGCCCCTCCTATAATATTGCAAAACCTCGTCCAACTGTGACATCCGCAGCGGGGCCAGAATTTGCTGCGTAAGATGGTGGACCAGGGCCTCCTCTTTGGCCTTATCGGTCTCGGGGACTTCGAAGAGTTGCAGGAAATGGCCAAAGCGCACTACATGGACCAACTCATGAGTAACTACATAGATCAACAACGGCAACAGGCTAAATTTTTCGCTCTGCGCTAATTTACGCAGAATATTATGGTCCTGGAGGCAGATGCGATAAAGATCAAAATGGGCCGATTTGAGCACCCGACCGGGCCGACAACAGTTATATTTAGCCACCAGGGCCAAGGCATGACTTGAGATCTCGGGCTGCCGCAATTCCTCTAGGGTAAGAATATCATAAGGGGTTTGCCGCCACTGGTTTCGGGATAATTTATAGAAATCACTGGTCACTTCCTCGGCAATGACCACTGCTTCCCGAAGTACCTGCTTATGTGTGGCTTGAAATGTGCAACCGGCCACTGCGCCCCACCTCTTCCGCTATTAAAATTAACATTTATCTTGACGCTGTCAATAGGTTTGTCCTAAAATACCGTATTTCTATATAAAAACTGTGTCTTACGGATAAAAGGAACAGTTTTAACCGCTTAACTTGGGAAATGAAAAATTCCTTAAGGCCAATTTAGGTTAACCCTCAGCATAAATTTTGCTTATTTTTTTAAACCAGAAAACCGAAAACCTTATAAGACGGTGAACAACATAGGTTGATTATTTTTTAAAGGAGGACTGGCAATGTCCTGGTTTAGATTTCTGGTCTTAAGCGCCCTGGTGGTAGTATTAGGAGGTTGTGCGACGGCGACCCCGACGCCGGTAGCAGCTCCGGTAGAACGGGCGTTATATTATTACGTCGGAGCCAAAGAGTTGGACCTCCGTCAGGATCCTAATCCTCAAAGTGATGTGACTGCTACAGTCACTTTGAATGAGCGCGTCGAAAAGACCGATCAGAGTTCCGAAGGCTGGTTTAAGGTAGTAACCGCCGACGGTCGTTCCGGCTGGGCCAGCGAAAAGTATTTTAAATTAGATGAGGTAACGGATTTTTATGTCAACCGCTGGGGGCGACGTTTGCGGACCACCCCCAACGTCAAAGCCCAGGCCGTCACCAAACTAAGGTTGAATGATCAGGTTAAACTGTTAGACCCCCATCCCCAGCAAGGTTGGGTCCGGGTCCAGGTGCAGCGTGATCAGAGCCAGGGGTGGCTAGAACTGCGCGACCTGTCCTTGGATCGGGTCGTTGTGCGCCGTACCATCAGACGAGCCGCGCCCGCGGGTTCGACTAAAGGAGAGGCAGAGACAGAAGCAGCTTCCAAAGCGCTTGAGGAAGAGGCCCCTGCTGAGCCCTCAACTTTTGCTCCAGCCCCTGCTCAGGCCGCGCCCCCGTCGACAGGGCCAAAGGCGACCCCGACCGGCCGTAAGGTGCGACCAGAAATGTTTGAGCCGTTTTAAGCCCCAACCGGCGGTTAGCTCTTATTGATGAGGTGGAGCCGCGGGGGCATTGATGGTGGACAGCTTTTCCTTAGCTGCCTCCCGCCGCTCCATGAGCTTCTGGCGGGTAAATTCTTCAATCGAACTATAGCCTTTGGTAGTGACCATGGCTTCGGCCCGGGACCAGAGATAAATCTGGACTGGTTCGCCTACGCGGTTAGAAACCGTTTTTTCCAGACGGGCGACATCTTTGACGGAGATGACTCTGGCCCCGACGGCCTCGACCCGTACCGCCCAAAAACCTGGTTGTGGAGCAGCATCGACGTTGGTAGCAAAGATTTCCGGAATTTTGTCGATCTCCCCTCGCACCGTGTCCTCAATCAGGTCCCGCAGCCTTATTTCTTCCGCGGTTAGAGCCGCAAAGTGAGACCAACCATAGAGAACCCGCCCTTTGTGATCTATTTCATCGGTGGTCATACACCGGGCCAGCAGGCGGATATCAGGATCCTGGAGGCGCTGCTGGATTACCTGCTCAAATTCCTGCACCTCGGCTGCAATTAGTCTCCGCGAGGCTTGGATAGTGGCTAAAATGACCGGGCCCCGAGGGAAATAAAGCATATTAACAAAGATTAATTTCAAATCTGGTCGGGTCTCCAGGATTTCGCGCAGGGCCTGTTCGGCAAGTTGAACCTTCAGGACCTCGGGGTTCAGTTTCTCGGTAAGGAAAAAGCCGTTCAGATTCCGGGCAGTCACCTGGCTGGTAGAACCGGTGGCGCTGATGTCCCGGGCCGAAAGACAACGTACGATCAGTTCAATGGGTTGCTCGATCTCTCGGGCTAGCACCTTCTGGATGTCATCTACCTGGACCGGGGACAGGACTTCGGGAGTCCGGATCGTCGCCAAGATATAGATTTTACCATCATAAACCTGATGGATAAGGTGGTCCAAGGAAGTCGCCGGAAGCCGGGATAATTCAGAGGATAACACCTTTTTGATCGAACTGGTCAAATATCTGTCTTGGACGATTTGCACCAGGGCATGGGTCAGAATGACCGCCACGATAAAGAAGCCGACGCCGGCGATGCTCAGCCGGCGGACTAATTGGCGTTTCTGTTCTAACTGGATATAGGGGGCCAGGCCCGCGAAGAAAAAGGTCGCCGCGGCGACCAGTAAGATGGCTAAAAAATTGGCTAAGAAAAGCAGGAACGAACCCGACGCGCCCTGATAAGCCGAGACGGACAGACATAAACCGGTATTAGCCAAGGGCGGCACAATGGCCGTGGCAATGGCCACCCCCGGCAGGGCCGGGCTCAGGCGTTCATTGACCAGGGCAAAGGACCCGGCAAATCCGGCCAGAATTGCCACTAATAAATCCAATAGATTGGGCTGGGTGCGAGACAGCATTTCCGGGGTAACTTCCACGGCCAGGGGGAGGGAGCCAAAGAGCGCGGCAATGCCGATGGCCACCACAATGCCGGTGCCCTCCGCCCGTATGGCCCGGCCCAACAGCCCGGCATCGCCCCGGACCAGGGCCAGCGCAATACCCAGAATAGGCGTCATCAAGGGAGCGACCAACATAGCGCCGATAATTACCGCGGTGCTGTTGGCCACCAGACCGAAACTGGCGATCAGCGTGGCAGTAGCCAACATGGCATAGAAACTCGTTTTCGGTTCCGAGCCATAGCTGATTTCTTCAATGACCAGGTTAGCCCGAGCCGGGGAGACCTTGAGCCAGGAAAGCCTTTGCGGATCGTAGCGCCGCTCCTGGAATCGAATTAATCCTTTGACCAATCGGTTCCACCCTTTTTGAAGCCCGGGGAATTTCTCTGTTAACTGGTTCAGCCAGTTCCTGAACTGAAAAGATTTATCAGCCATAACTTCCTGCTCCCCCTTTGGCAAAATCGACCCTATCTTAGCTTGGTATCAATATAAACTCAACTATAGTCTTCGACATTTACCGAAATTTTTAGGCTGCACCACCAGCCGCTCCCCTGCCAGTTTACATCAGACCTGGGATTATACGGTGGCACTGGTTTTCAACCTGGGCTCGGGCATAGAACAGCTGCCGATGCTAGTAATATCGATTTATTGGCTAATTTACATAAAAAAAGCCTGGGGCAACTATCCCCAGGCCAGCATTGAAGAATTAAACTTTTAAAAAATCAGGACTGCATCCGGCTCAGATTATCACCGATCTCCTGGACCGCAGCCAGGCTTTCGGGGCTCAAGTCATAGGGCGGCACGCCCTTCAGGTCTGATTCAATCACCTTTTCATCAAAAGGCAAAAATCCCAGGAAGGTGTAACCCGCCAGGTTGGCCAGCAGGTATTCTTTGTCAGCTGCATTGCGGATTTTACTACCTACCAATACCACCTGAGCCATACTGATGCCAATATCATGGGCCAACTGCTGCACGTGCTGGGCGGTCTCGATGCTGCGGCGACCCGGTTCGACGACGACGATTAATTTATCCACCGACTTGGCCGTGGCCCGGCCCAGATGCTCGATGCCGGCTTCCATATCCATGACCACCACTTCGTCGCGAAACAGCACCAGGTGGGTAATCAAGGTCCGTAATAGCACGCTCTCCGGACAGACACAACCGCTGCCGCCCCGTTTGACGCCGCCCATCACCATGAGCTTGACGCCGTCCACCGAGGCGGAATAATTTTCGGGAATATCATCCACTTTGGGATTTAACTTAAACATGCCCCCCATACTGCCCGGGTTCGATTCGGTGCGTTCCGCCACCAAGTCTTTCATTTGGGAGATCGGGGTGATCGAACTGGGGTCGGCCACGCCCAGGGCCACGGCCAGATTGGCATCCGGATCGGCATCAACGGCCAGGACTTTCTTGCCGTGCTCCCGAAAATATTTAATCAACAAAGCAGCCAGCGTGGTTTTGCCCACCCCGCCCTTGCCGCTTACCGCAATCTTCATCTTGTTATCTCCTTTAGATAAGCATATATTGGGATTTTAAACAGTACTTAACCAGTGGTTATATCTTTAGAGTTTCTATTTTATCCTTATCAATAATAATTATTATTATTATTAATTGATTCAATATTAATTTTGGACATTTTAACCGACATTGTCAAGAGGTCGAATCTCGCTTACAGCGTTACTGGGTTCTAGTCCCTGAGCTTGAGGATCTGAATAGATGAAAGCCGACTATCAACCCCTAGCGGCCGCGTTGGAGGCTAAGCTTCGCGCCCTGATTGCGGCCAATCCGTTCATCAGTTTTATTGGTATTGAGGTTCCGCCTCCAACCGGCTAATGCCATCGGTCTTTTGCAAGGAGGCTTGATCACCGCCTTAGCCGATGAAGCCGTGGCCTGGATTATCAGACGCGGCCAGACCATCTCCCTGGGAGAGGTAAGTTCACAACCAGGGTAAACTGGTGGCCAAAGGACTGTTTACCTATATTCACCTCAAGCCTCAATAACCGGTATCGGCCTTAGGTTAGATTTCCTCCGGACTGCTAAAGATTAGTCAAACCGATAAAAATTGCGATCGGCATTGAGCACCTCGGCCCGATCTTCATGGATCAAGATCATGTCCTCCAATCGCACCCCGCCCCAGCCGGGAAGATAGATGCCGGGTTCGACCGTCGCCACCATGCCTGCTTTGAGAGGAGTAGCGCGCTCTTTCAGGGGACTCAGACTGGGGCGCTCATGGACTGCCAGCCCCACGCCATGGCCCAGGGAATGGCCAAAATATTCACCGTAGCCGGCGTCGCTGATTACCTGTCGGGCTAACCCATCAGCGGCGTCCGATAACATTCCGGCTCGAATGCCGTCCTCGGCGGTTTTTTGGGCAGTCCGCACCACGCCATAGACCTCTTTAAACCGCTCATCAGGCTCCCCCAGGACAAATGTCCGCGTCATGTCGGCACAATAGCCCTGAAATCGAGCCCCCAAATCGATGATAATCGGCTCCCCGGCTTGGATCGGCCGCTCACCGGGATGGTGATGGGGTCGGGCGCTATTCGGCCCGGAAGCGACAATCGTCGGAAAAGACAAGGCTTCGGCCCCGGATTCCCGCAATTGACGTTCCACCAGCCAGGCAATCTCTTGCTCGCGCAGCCCTTCCCGCAGTTGCGCCTGGACTGCCGCCAGCCCGGCCTCGGTCAAGGCCAGGGCCTGCTTCAGGTTGTTAATTTCCTCCGCATCCTTGACCTCTCGCAGTTCCTCCAGCAGGCCTTCCAGGGGCTTCCATTCCACCTCTAGCCCAGCCTCGGCTACTGCCCCGGCAAATTTTTGATATTGGTAGAAAGTTAAGAAGGGAGCCTCAAAGCCCAGCCGCCGACAGCCCAGTTTCCCTATAAGTTCCGGCAAGACCTTGGCCAACCCTTCAGGATAGACAATAACCTCAAAATACGGAGCCTCTTGGGCGGCCCACTCCCGGTAGCGAAAGTCGGTCAACAACCAGGCGACCTCCCCACTGAATAACAAATAGCCGCTGGATTCGTTGAGCTGGCCGTCTAAAGCACTAAAGCCGCTTAAATAACGACGATTCTCCGGACAAGAGACCAACCAGGCATCACAATCGCTAGCCGCGAGTAACCGCTGCGCCGCGTTCAGACGCTCCAATAAGATCAACGAATTCATATTTTACTCACTTGGGCAATATTTTTTTTAAAGAAATATTCCAGATCAGACGAAAAGTCAATTGAATGTCCACTGTATCATAGACTTTCTTGGCCTGGACTTAGATCTAAGACCTTAATACCCGAGGTGCCCATGAGCGGTTCACTAGATGTCAAAAAAAAGGTATTGGTGGTGGATGATTTTTCCACCATGCGCAAGATTGTCCGTAATGTTCTGAAACAGCTCGGTTTTGAAGATATTGTAGAGGCCGACAACGGCGCCAACGCGCTGGCGGTCCTACGCAATGAGAAGATAGATCTGGTGGTCACCGATTGGAATATGCCCCAGATGGACGGACTGGAGTTGTTAGAAAATATTCGCGCCAATGATATGACCAAAAATCTTCCCGTCCTGATGGTAACCGCGGAGGGCATGAAAGAAAGTGTCATTGCCGCGGTCAAAGCCGGGGTGGATAACTATGTAGTTAAACCCTTCACGGCCGAAACCTTGTCAGAAAAGCTGGAACAAGTTTTTAAGAAGCGAGGTATCTGATTCAAAGCCGCCATGGATGTGAAATATATTAATCCCTTTCTGAACGCCACCGTGGAAGTTTTAAAAACCATGGCCTTTATGGAGGCCCGGGCCGGTAAGCCCTATTTGAAGACCAATCATTCCGCTCCGGGGGATGTGTCGGCAATTATCGGCATTACCGGCCACATTAATGGCTCCCTGTCCCTGACCTTTAGCAGCAGCTGTATCATTAAAATTGTGGACAACATGTTGGGGGAAAACTTCCAGGAGATCAATGACGATATCAAAGACGCGGTAGGCGAATTGACCAATATGATCTCGGGCGTGGCCCGCCGGCGGTTGTCAGAAATCGGTTTTTGTTTTAAAATCGCCATCCCGACCGTGGTTTCGGGTCCGGGGCATCAGATCAAGCATATGTCCAAAGGCCCGACTATCGCCATCCCTTTTGATACTACAGCCGGGTCCTTCACCGTCGAAATAAATTTTAGCCGTTGAGAAAGTTGACCGAATATGAAAGTCAACTAAGATTCAGCCGCTGATTGAATCGTTGGCACTGAAAATTATGAGCGCTACTGAGCAAACCATAAAAGATTGTTTGGACCAATTGGCCCTCCAGGTGGTGATGCTGGAGGCTGATGACGTGCCGGGGTGGGGAACTTTTCTGCAACAGCTTGGCCAACTCCAGCAATTAATGCCCCCTGAAGTCCCGGAGTGGCTGCGGGTCATCCCGGAGCACCTGGAGCAGGTCGGCCAACAGATCATCCTCAACGAGGTCAAATCTCTCCAGACCGCCCAGGAACTGATGGTCCAGGGTCTGAATCTGCTGATAGAGTGGAATCGCCACGGCGACTCTAATCCCGAGGCCGCGGCGGTCCAGAATTACCAAAGCCTGGCGCAACAATTGGCGTTGAGCGCAACCCTGGCACCGGAGTCGCCCCCCTCATCGGAGACGGAAGCGCCGGACGCGGCCGGTTCTGGAGATCTGGCTCTCGATCAAGACTTGATCCAGAACTTTATTGCCGAGACTACGGAACACCTACACACGATTGAGACGGAAATTGTCTATCTGGAACAAGCGCCCAACGACCAGAAACGTCTTAACGCCATCTTCCGGCCTTTTCACAGCATCAAGGGGGTCGCGGGGTTTCTCAATTTCCCTCAGATTCACGCCTTGGCGCACGAACTGGAGACCCTGCTGGATGAAGCCCGGAGTGGCCGCCTGGTTATTTCCGAGGCCATTATTGATTTTATCTTAAATGCCGTGGATGTCCTGAAGGAGATGCTCGCCGATGTGCAGGCGACTCTGGAAACGGGTCAGGCGGGGCGAACTTTCGATCTGACTCCCTATGAGGAAGGCATTAAAAATTTCTTGGCGGCGGCAGGAGCGGCGGAGACTCAACCGCGAGAACCGTCTAGCCGACCCTTGGGAGAAATCCTGGTCAATGAGGGGATAGTCGACACCCAGACTATCGAAAACGCCTTGGAGCGACAGCGGGCACTCAGAGAAGCCAGTAACCTGGGGAAAATACTGGTTGAAGAGGGCAAGGTGAAACCACAACAGATTGCCCAGGCCTTGATGCAACAGATGCAAGAACCGGCACCCGGCCGGGAGGCCCAAGTAACTGCCGCTATCAAGGTCGATGTCCGCAAACTGGACTATCTGGTGGATATGATGGGGGAACTGGTGATTGTCCAGACCCAGGTGCAGCAGAATCCCCAGGTACACGCCCTCCAGGATCAGTCATTAGTGCGTAATTTTTCGCAGATGTCCCGCATTACCTCTGAATTACAGCGGATTTCCATGTCCCTGCGCATGGTGCCGATCTCCCAGACCTTTCAAAAGATGGTGCGCTTGGTGCGAGATCTGGCCCGCAAATCCAACAAGCGGGTGGAATTACATCTGGAAGGGGAGGACACCGAGATTGACCGCAATATGGTTGAAGCCATTTACGATCCTCTGGTGCATATGGTGCGCAATGCCATTGATCATGGCCTGGAAACCAACGAACTGCGACAGTCCCACGGCAAACCAGAGAAAGGGAATCTCTGGCTGCGCGCCTATCACCAGGGCGGCAACGTGGTTATCGAAATCGAAGATGATGGTCAGGGCCTCAACCGCCAACGTATCCTGGCCAAGGCCCGGCAGCAAGGTCTGGTAGCCGAAGCCGAATCATTAACTCCCTCCCAGATCGATCAGCTGATTTTCCGGCCGGGCTTCAGTACCGCCGACCAGATCACCGAGGTTTCGGGACGCGGGGTGGGGATGGATGTAGTCAAAAAGGTCATCGAGGATTTGCGGGGCAAGATTGAAATTGCCTCCCAGCCTGGACAGGGGTCTAAATTTATCATTCGCCTGCCTTTAACCCTGGCCATCATTGAGGGCATCATTGTGCGGGTCGGGGAAGAACGCTACATCATTCCCGCGGTGGCCGTGCAACAGACCCTGAGACCCAAGCCGGAGGACTATTTTACGGTCAAGGGCCAGGGTGAACTTATCCGGGTGCGCGAAAATCATTTGCCCCTGGTGCGCCTCCATCAAGTGTTCCAGGTAAATTCCCAATATCAAAATCCTACCGAAGCCTTGGTGCTGGTAGTGGAAAACGAAGAAGAACAGAAATGCCTTATGGTTGATGACATCGTCGGCAAACAGGAGGTGGTGATTAAATCATTAGGACAGGTCTTTAATCAGGTTAAGGGAGTCTCCAGTGGCACCATCTTGGGTGACGGCCGGGTCGGATTGATTCTGGATCTAGGAGGCTTGTTCAGCCTCGGGAACGGCTCTGGCCGCCAACAGCCCCAGAGTAACTAGAAGGGGGCAATATCAAACATAAATAAGTGCAATCCGTTCCTTAGTTGCGTATGGGAACAACGATTAAGGGTTAAGCTAGGCTGGGTAATCCGCTCCCCCATCCAGGGGAGGGAATAACCCAGAACCTAAATAATTTCAGGCTTTTTAGATTTTTTTTAAGGAAAGGAAAGGGAAGATATGTCGCGTTTCAATCTTAACATCCGTACCAAGATCATGGGTATATTCGGGCTGTTCATTTTGGCCTTTTTGGCCGTGATCTTTTTGTGGATTCTGCCCACGATGAAAGGAAAGATCTACGAAGAGAAAAAAAACTTGATGAAAGAATTAATAAATCCGGCCTTTGGCTATCTGGAGAGTGTCAATAAGCAGGTGCAGGCTGGACAACTCAGCCTGGCGGAGGCTCAAGCACGAGCCTATGGACGAATAAAAAGTATGCGTTATGGTCCCGACGGCAAGGATTATTTCTGGATTAATGACTTCGGTCCCAAGATGATCATGCATCCTTATAAGCCCGATCTGGAGGGGAAAGACCTTAGTAATGTTAAGGATCCAACGGGCAAGGCTTTATTCACCGAAATGGTCCGGGTCTGTCGAGCCCAGGGGCAGGGTTTTGTCGATTATATGTGGCAGTTTAAAGACGACCAGAACCGCATTGAGCCCAAGCTGTCCTTTGTCAGAGCTTTTACACCTTGGGGCTGGATCATCGGCACCGGTATCTATGTCAATGAGGTCGATGAGGCGGCGGCGGCCTTGCGCAATCGAGTGTTAATGGTAATCATACCGGTATTGGTGTTGTTATTGGGGCTGATGATTATTCCCATGCGTGACTTGGGCAAGCTGCGGAATATCATGGCCCAAATTAATACTGCTTCCGATGAGGTCAGCGCCGCGGCCACGCAAGTTGCCAACGCCAATCAATCCCTGGCCCAAGGTTCTTCGGAGCAAGCCGCGGGAATCGAGGAAACCTCTTCTTCCTTGGAAGAAATGACCTCGATGACCAGGCAGAATGCCGATAATGCTGAACAGGCCAACAATTTGGCGGCCGATGCCATCCGGGTAGTAGATCAATCCTCTGAGGCCATGCAGGAATTAACCAAGTCGATGCGAGACATCTCTACCGCCAGCGAAGATACGGCCAAAATCATCAAAACCATTGATGAAATCGCTTTTCAAACCAATCTCTTGGCGCTTAATGCCGCGGTGGAAGCAGCTCGGGCCGGTGAAGCCGGGGCTGGCTTCGCGGTGGTCGCCGATGAGGTGCGGAATTTGGCGATGCGCTCCGCCGAGGCCGCCAAAAACACTGCCAATCTGATCGAAGATACGGTCGGCAAGGTTAAAAAAGGTTCGGAACTGGTGGAAAAATGTGGCACTGGCTTTTCGAAGGTATCGGATAATGCCACCAAGATGAAGGAATTAGTGGCCGAAATCGCTGCGGCCTCGCAGGAACAGGCGCAAGGCATCGATCAGATCAACAAGGCCATCAACGAAATGGATAAGGTGGTGCAGCAGAATGCCGCCGATGCCGAGGAGAGCTCCAGCACAACCGAGGAATTGGATGCCCAGGCAAAGCAGATGAAGGGCATTATCGGGCAATTGGCAGCTCTGGTGGGCGCCGGTTCGGAAAACGGTCTTACAGACAAATCGGGGATCAGGCAGTACCTTCGGGCCCGGGTGACGAGGGCGCCTCAAGGCTTGTCTGAGTCCGGCTCCAAAGGTAGAGCTCCTCACCCAGCCTTGGTTCCTCATGAGGCGCGCCGTACGGACCACACCGCGGTTAAAACTTCTCGATCCGGGAAGATTGTACCGCCTAACCAGGTTATTCCCCTAGATGATGAGGATTTTAGAAATTTCTAGGGCTTGCCAAACAAGTAACGAGACCGGCCTGGAACCGCATATAGGGTTTAAACCTCTTAAGTAACTGGGAGGTGATCAGTCAGCAGTTCTTCAGGGGAACAGGCCGGTAACCGGTCTCATATCAATCAGAGGGAGGAAAGTATCATGGGCGAAGCGGTAGCCAGGATTGAGCGGCAGGTCAATACCATGAACGAACGGGAAGGGAAATACCTTTCTTTCGCCTTGGGCAATGAAGAATATGGCCTGGAAATTCTTAAGGTGCGGGAAATCATCGGCATGATGGAAATCACCAGCGTACCCCAGACCCCAGACTATGTTAAAGGAGTGCTCAATCTGCGGGGCCGGGTGATCCCGGTGATCGACCTGAGGCTCAAGTTCGGTCTCCCGGCTGTAGAGTATAACGAGCGCACCTGCATTATCGTGGTAGAGGTCAGGGCTTCCGGTGGCTCTCTGCAGATGGGTATCGTGGTGGATTCGGTTTCAGAGGTCCTTAACATCATGGGCGCGGATATTGAGCCGACCCCCAGCTTCGGGACCCGCATTGATACCGAATACATTTTGGGATTAGCCAAGGTCAAAGGGCGGGTTAAACTGCTGCTAGATATTGATAAAGTGTTGACTACGGAGGAGATGGCTGGGATCGAAACCATGGCGGACTAGCCCTGCCCTTGCTTCTCAGTCCGTGCCAAACCTTAGGGCGGGCCGAAGTAAAGCTAGATATCACAAGCCTATGACCCAAGAACAGATTGAGGTTCAAGAATACTTTCTGAAACCTGGCTATATCTTTATTTACCAAGGACCGGCCATTATCCGAACGGTGTTGGGTTCAGCGGTCTCAGTCGCCCTTTGGGATCGTCAGCACCAATTGGGCGGGATCAACCATTATATCTATCCTCGGACTGGCAATCGGCACGAAGCCACGGCCCGCTATGGCAATGTCGCCATGCTGACCCTGATCAACTTATTGCTTGAGGAGGGGGCCAACCTGGAAAATCTGGAAGCGCAAATCTTCGGGGGGGCCAGCCGTTCGGTTGCCCCGGATGATGCCGGTGAACAGAACATCCAGATAGCTCGCCAGATTCTGGCCAAAAAAAATATACCGGTGGTCTCCGAAGATGTAGGCGGCTTTAAGGGCCGCAAGTTGATGTATAATCTGGCCACCAATGAGGCCGTGATCCTGAAGGTGGAGCGGATTCGGGAAAGTGACTGGTACCCTTATCAAAATCGTAGTTAAAGGCCGCAACCGGGCCAGGCCAAGGTTGGAGAACGCGACCTAGGTGAACCGAGAACCAACGACAATGCCTATAAGTATCCCGGACATCGACATCTCCGATGGCGATTTTATTAAATTAAGCCGCCTGATCTACCAGCACTCCGGCATTAAGCTTAATGCTAACAAGAAAAGTCTGGTCCGGGCGCGGTTACAAAAACGTATCCGTGAATGCGGTCTGTCCGGCTTTAAAGAGTATCATAAGCGAGTTCTGGAGGATCCGAGCGGGGCGGAATTGATCCACTTGTTGGATGCGATATCTACCAATCAGACCTATTTTTTAAGGGAAGCGGAGCATTTTAATTATCTTAGGGCAGAGATTCTGCCGCGCTGGCAGCAAAGCGACGACCGCGGTCCCAAGCACTTTTGGAGCGCCGGTTGTTCCAGCGGCGAGGAGCCTTATACTCTGGCCATGGTGCTCTCGGAATTTTATTCACTGGCCAAGCTTCGGGGCAAGGTTAAAATTAGCGCCAGCGATATCAACTCCAAGGTTTTGGAACACGCCCGCCAGGGCATCTATCCGGAATCGCGCCTCGAGAAAATTCCTCCCGATTGGCTGAAAAAGTATTTCCAAAAAGGAATTAACCGCTGGGCCGGTTCGGTGCGGGTCAAGGCCGAAATCAGACAACTGGTAGATTTCTTCCGACTTAACTTAATGGAGCCTTTTCCCTTTCGGCAGCCGCTGGATATTATTTTCTGTCGCAACGTCATGATTTATTTTGATAAACCCACTCAGGAAAAACTGGTCCAGCGTCTTTCCCAGATTCTCAAGCCTGGGGGGTATCTATTTCTGGGGCACTCCGAAAGTCTGGCCGGAGTAGCACATCCGCTAACTTATCTTAAACCAAGTATTTATCAAAAATAGAGACCCATACTTTATGCAGATTACCGTAGGTGTGGCGGATATGCAGGTTACCAATAACCCCCAGGCAGTGCTGGTCACCCATTCGTTAGGGTCTTGTATGGGCGTGGCGGTCTATGATCCTCAGGTGCGAGTGGGTGGTATCCTGCATTATATGTTACCGGAAGCTTCGTTGGATGGGAATAAGAGCACGGAAAAGCCCCTGATGTTTGCCGATACCGGCATCCCCCTCTTGTTTAAAGAATGTTACCGCTATGGCGCGGTGAAATCTCGGATGATCGTCAAGATCGCCGGGGGCAGTCAGATCATGGACAGCGGTTGCTTTTTTAATATCGGCAAACGCAATTATGCCGCGTTAAGAAAGATCTTCCTGAGAAACAATGTGCTTATCAAAAATGAGGATATCGGCGGTTTCTCGCCCCGGACTTTATACCTGCAGATCAGCACCGGCAAAGTCTGGGTAAAGATTACCGGTGAGGGAGAAAAATTATTATAATTCTCTTATGTTAATGATGAAGATTGATATAGCCCACATCCTGCCGGACATTAAAAGCCTACCGCCTTTCCCGGAGGTGACCCAGAAGGTTATCACTACTCTCGATGATCCAGAGGTGGGTATCCAAGAGTTGGTCGAGATAGTCCAATATGATCCCAATCTTACCGCCAATATCCTTAAGATGTCTAACTCCGCATACTTCGGCTTCCCACGGGAGGTGCATTCCCTCAATCAGGCCCTGCTCTATTTGGGTACCCAGAACCTGTTCAAAATCATTATCGCCAGCGGCGCAACTCGACTGTATGGCCGATGCTGTAATGGTTATATCCTGGATCAGGGCGAATTGTGGCGGCATTCGGTGAGCACTGCAGTTATGGCCAGCGTCATTTCCCGCTGGCTGGGGGTACCGGATGGAGCTCTGTTGTTCACCGCCGCGTTATTGCATGACATCGGTAAACTAGTGTTAGATTATTATGTCCATGATGCCTTTACGGAGATCATGGCCTTGGTCAAAGAAGGGAATTATGCCTTTCAAGAGGCCGAAAGAGCCGTCATCGGGATCGACCATGCCGCAGTCGGAGGGGAAATCGCCAGACAGTGGAATTTCCCGGATAAAATCCGGCTGGCGATTGCCTACCATCATTTAGAGTCTCCCGAGGCCCTGAAAAACGACCTGGCGCTATTGGTTTACTTGGCAGATCTGTTGGTAATTATCCTGGGTGCCAATTTAGGAGTTGATGGCCTGGCCTACCGGGGCCATCCCTGGGTCATGAAACATTTTGGCCTGCGGGTACGACATCTGGAACAGCTCCTGGCCCTGTTTTGGCCCGAGATGCAGAAAGCCCAGGAATTCTTCAACTTAGATTTCCGGGTCTGAGCGGTTGAATTTTAGAATCGAGAACAATTTTTTGGGGGGCAGTCGGTCATTAACCTGGGTATCTTGCCAAAAGGATATATAGTTGGCCGGCGGGGAGTACCCAACTTACTCTTGTCGGACTCTGAACCTTGAACCTGGTAATTTGAACTTTGAACTTTTTGTGACAGAAGGGTCAGAAATGGCGTTTAACGTGTTGATAATAGATGATTCTTCGACGATGCGCAGTCTGATTCGGAAAATCATGGGGATCGCCGGGTTTCCGGTGGGGCAATATTTCGAAGGGGCTAATGGCCGCGAAGCTTTGGAGATTTTAAACCACGAGTGTGTGGATGTGATCTTAACCGACCTGAATATGCCCGAAATGGACGGCAAGGCCTTGCTTCAAACCATACGTGGCAAAACCGACTGGAAAGACCTGCCGGTGATTCTAATCACTACCGAGCGCCGTCCTGAGATCCTCAGTCAATATAGTCGGTTAGGTTTTCAGGGAATTATCAACAAACCTTTCCGACCGGAGACCATTAAGCAGGTGCTGAGCGAGATTATGGGGGAACCTGATGTCGCAACTATTGCAGAATCTGAAGGATGTGACTTCTGAAATCTTTGAGTCCATGTTGTTCCTGTTTATTGAACCACCGCAGGAGGAAGTCGGTTGGAACGGGACTGGCATCCAATCGCGGGTTAGGGTGATCGGTCCGCAGACTTTTACCGTGGGAATAACCGTCCCCCTGGCCCTAGGATGTCAAATGGCGACCAATTTTTTGGGAAGCGGCGATCAAGAGTTAACCTTAGAAAATGTATTCGATGCACTCAAGGAAGTGACCAACGTCATTGCCGGAAATTTTGTCAATAAATTAAAGACTGGCGCGGCTTATCAGGTGCAAATCCCCGAAGCCCAACCAGTGTTTTTGGAGTATGGTTCACACCGACCTATCAAAGGCGTGATGTGGTTTGAGGTGGATGGCCAACTAATTGAACTGTTCATTAAAAACGGATAGCCCGATACCCATGCCAGATAATCTCCCTCAAAAACGCCCGACCCGGAAAATCAGAGTTCTGATCGTCGATGATTCCGCCATTGTCCGTAAGATCTTTACGCAAGAGCTTTCCCGCTACCCCGACTTGGAAGTGGTGGGCACGGCCCCTGATCCCTATGTTGCCCGTGACAAAATCGTCCAACTCCGGCCCGATGTAGTCACCTTGGATATTGAGATGCCCCGGATGGATGGGCTAACTTTTCTGAGAAAATTAATCCGTTATTTTCCTCTGCCGGTCATCGTGGTATCCTCGTTGACTCCCCAGGGGAGCCGGATGGCCCTCGAGGCCATGGACCTGGGGGCGGTGGAAGTGCTGGCCAAACCTGGGGGACCATATTCCGTCAGTGAGATGCAGGCCCAACTGGTTGACAAAATTCGCGCCGCGGCCCGGGTGCAGGTCGCACCGCGGGGTAACCCCCAGGCTACTGCCAACTCAGCATCGCCCTCCCCTCCCCTATCGCTGTTAAAGACCTCACAAAATCTCGTCGCGGTAGGAGCCTCGACCGGCGGCACCGAGGCTATCAAGGATATTTTAGTGCCGCTGCCTTCTAATTTTCCCGGCATGGTTATCGTTCAACATATGCCGCCCAAATTCACTACCGCCTTTGCCGAGCGCTTGAATGGCCTCTGTCAGATGGAAGTGAAGGAGGCCGCGGACGGAGATTCGGTGGTCAGCGGCCGGGCTTTGCTGGCACCCGGTAATTACCACATGCTTCTGCGCCGCAGCGGAGCCCGCTATTACGTCCAGATCAAACAAGGACCGATGGTACATCATCAACGCCCCAGCGTCGACGTCTTGTTTCATTCTACCGCGCAGTCAGCAGGTGCGAATGCGATCGGGGTGATCCTCACCGGCATGGGGGCAGACGGGGCCCAGGGGCTCTTGGCCATGAAAAATAGTGGGGCCTATACTATTGCTCAGGACGAAGCCTCCTGCATCGTCTTTGGCATGCCCAAGGAGGCTATCAAAGCCGGGGCGGTGGATAAAATCTCCCCCCTTAACCAGATCCCCGAGCTTCTGGTGCGTGCCGTAACTGCCGCCAGTCTGTAACCAAGGCTCGCGGGCCTAGGCAATTCCCCTGATACCCATCTTGACTGCTGGCCAATGCCAAAGGAATACGTCAAAAATAGGTTAAACGCCGCTCAGAGTTGACATTTTGACTAATCCCGTTTAAAGTATAACCAAATTATTCGTTGCGATTCGGATTATGGCTCTTAAAGTTGTGGCCTTTGACTGCGATGGGGTGTTATTTGACTCCCGCCAGGCAAACATCGCCTTTTATAATCAGATCCTCAGACAATTTAACCGGCCGGTAATGGCTTCGGCCGCGGTTAATTATGTCCATAGCCACACCGCCCTGGAGTCCCTGCTGTTTTTATTTCAAGACGATCCCCAGTTTGAGGCAGTGTGGCAATACTATCAGACCATGGATTACCGACCATTTATCGCCTATATGGTGCAAGAACCGTTTTTGCAGGAATTTTTGTCATTTCTGCGGCCCCGCTTTGGGCTGGCCGTAGCTACCAATCGCAGCACTACCACCAGGGCAGTCTTTCAGCATCATCGACTGGAAGAGTGGTTCGATCTGGTGGTATCGGCCCAAGACGTCGCTTTCCCCAAGCCCCACCCCGAGTCCTTCCAGCGGATTCTGGACCATTTTCAGATTGATCCGGCTGAGGCCTTGTACATCGGCGATTCCCTGGTTGACCAGGAGTTTGCTTGTAATGTCGGAGTCCGCCTGGTGGCCTACCGCAACCCGGAACTACAGGCCGATTATCATCTGGATTCCTTTAGCCACGGTCCGGCCCTGATCCAACGGTTGGCCGCCGAATATGCCTGAACGGCCCGGATCAATATTCACCGTGAATTCTGCCAAGATCCGCAATTTTTCAATCATCGCCCACATCGATCACGGTAAATCCACCCTGGCGGATCGGCTACTCGAAGCCACGGGGACGATTAGCGCCCGGGAAATGCGGGATCAGTTTCTGGACCGCATGGACCTGGAACGGGAACGGGGCATTACGATCAAGGCCGCGGCGGTGCGGATGCGCTACCAGGCCAACGATAGCCAGGAGTATCTGCTAAATCTGATCGATACGCCGGGACACGTGGATTTCAGCTATGAAGTTTCCCGCAGTCTGGCCGCCAGCGACGGAGCCTTGCTGATCATCGACGCGGCCCAGGGCATCGAAGCCCAGACCCTGGCCAATGTCTATCTGGCCTTGGAAAATAACCTGGAGATCATCCCGGTGATCAACAAATGTGATCTGGCTAATGCCGATCCCGAGGGCGTAGAGCAGGAAATTCAAGAAATCATTGGCTTGGACGCCAGCGGCAGCATCCGGGCCAGTGCCAAAACCGGTCAGGGTATTGCCGACATCCTGGAGACCATTGTTACCCGCGTTCCGCCGCCGTCCGGGCAGCTCGACGCGCCTTTAAAGATGCTGATCTTCGATTCCTGGTTCGATCCCTACCACGGCGCCATTGTCATGGTGCGGGTCATAGATGGCCAACTCCGGCCGGGAATGCCGATTCAATTAATGGCCACCGGGAAAATCTTCGAGGTCACCCGGATAGGAGTCTTTGCGCCTGATCCCACCCCCGTAAATTCTCTGAGCGTGGGCGAAGTCGGCTTTTTGAGTGCCAATATCAAAAACCTGGCAGATGCCATGATCGGTGACACCATCACCGGGGCCGACAATCCGACACCCCAACCCTTTCCGGGCTTTAAAAAGATCAAACCCATGGTATTCAGCGGCTTCTATCCGGTAGAGGCCGGTCAGTTCGGGCAACTGAAAGAAGCCCTGAACAAACTGCGTCTCAACGACGCCTCCTTCACCTTTGAGCCCGAGTCCTCGGCGGCCCTGGGATTTGGCTTCCGACTGGGTTTTTTAGGGCTGCTGCACCTGGAGATCGTCAAAGAACGCCTGGAACGGGAGTTTGGTTTGAATCTGTTGGCCACCGCGCCGACCGTGGTCTACCGGGTGATAACCACTAAAGGCGAAGAACTATGGGTGGATAACCCCTTAAAATTACCTCCTTGGACCAATATTGACCACCTGGAAGAGCCGCAGCTGCGGGTGGAAATCTTTACTCCCGCCGAATACTTGGGCAATATTCTAAAATTGTGCGAAGAAAAACGGGGACGACAACTGGAGGTGCGCTTTTTCCCGCATCAGAAAGTATTGGCGGTCTATGAACTGCCCCTCAATGAGATGGTGGTCGATTTTTATGACTCCCTGAAATCGCTCAGCCGGGGATATGCCTCAATGGATTACGATTGGATCGGCTATCGCACCGCGCCCTTGGTCCAGATGGATCTTTTGGTCAACGGCAAAGCGGTGGATGCCCTGTCGGTCATTGTCCATAAAGATAAGGCCTATCGTTGGGGTCGTGAACTAACCGGGCGCTTAAAAGAGATTATACCCCGTCAGATGTTTGAGGTGGTCATCCAGGCGGCCATTGGCGGCCGGGTGATCGCCCGGGAACGCATCCCGCCCCTGCGCAAACAGGTCACCGCCAAATGCTATGGTGGCGACATCACTCGCAAACGCAAGCTCCTGGAACAGCAGAAAGAAGGGAAAAAAAAGATGAAACAGATCGGTCAGATTCACATTCCCTCGGAGGCCTTTTTAGCCATGTTTGGGATGCGGGGCTAGAGACCATGGATCAGCAAGAATTAGAGCAGAGCCGCACCGAAACCCTGGCAGCCGCCAAGCGCAGCAAACCGGTCTGGCGGGAATATGGCGAAGCCATTATCATCGCCCTGGCCCTGGCCCTGGTTATTCGGGCCTTTGTGTTTCAGGCCTTCTCCATTCCCTCCGGCTCCATGAAGCCCACCCTATTGATTGGCGACTATCTGCTGGTCAACAAATTTATCTACGGCATCCGTAACCCCCTGACCAATAAGGTAATTATTCCGATCAGTTCACCCCAGCAGGGAGATATCGTCGTCTTTCTTTACCCTCAGGACCCCAGTAAAGACTATATTAAGCGAGTAATCGGGGTTGCCGGGGATAAGATCCAGATCATTAATAAACATTTATACGTCAATGATCAGCCGGTGGAGATGCCCCAGGCGGTCTATGAAGATCCACGGGTGCTGGATCGCCCTGATGATCCGCCACGGGATAATTTTGGCCCGGTTACGGTTCCCCAAGATCACCTGTTCGTTATGGGGGATAATCGTGACTTCAGCTACGATAGCCGCTTCTGGGGATTCGTCCCGATGGACTCTCTGCGCGGCAAGGCCTGCATCATCTACTGGTCCTGGGATAGCCAGGACCACAGCCTGCGCTGGCGTCGCCTTGGCATGTTGATTAATTAGCTCTGAGCCAGACCAGAATTAGTTTTCTGTTGAGGGGGAAATTGGAATTACCCAAAGCCGTTCAATATTAATATGATATGGTGGTAAGGCCTTGAGATGGTTTTCGTGCCGCTGGGAGTGGATAACGATCTTAATATTTTGCCTGATTCCCGGTCCGGCGGCCTGTGGATCGCCGGCCACCGCCATCCAGGTCTTTTGTTACGAGCGCACGCCGCGGGTGGAGCAGGTCATTAAAGGTATAGAGCAGGAACTGGGGGTTACCGAACTGCCGGTGTGTGAGGCCGGAGGCCACTGGCACCGAGGCCAGGAGATAGTCCAGCAATTGGCCCAGCAAGACTTGGCCCTGTTAATCGTCCTGAGTACACCGGCCTTAAGCCTGGTAGCGCCCAAAATCAAGCATCGTCCATTAATCGTCTTCGGGATGGTTGCCGATCCCTACTCCAGCGGTGCCGCCTATGACCGCCGTCACCCGGAGGATCATCAAGGCAATGTTACCGGCATTGCCAGCCCGCCGCCAGTAGCTGTGGCCCTGCAGCAAGGGACGCAACTGCTGCCGCTCTATCGGCGTTGGGGGTTGCTCTTTGATCCTTTGGAAGGCACTTCGATCGAGCTCTGTGAGCAATTTAAACAATTGGCCCCAAATTTTGGCCTGACCCCGGTAGTGCAAGCGGCTGCTTCGGAAACTGAGGCCCAGGCCGGACTCCAAGCCCTGAAGGCCCAAGGAGTACGGGTAGTCTATATTCCGCCTGACCAAAACGCCCGTCGCTATGCGCCCTTGCTCCTTAAGTGGGGTCAAGAGCAGAAGCTCTTAGTGGTCAATGGCCATCCCGAATTTCAATCGCCGGGTGCCATCTTGAGTGTGACCACCGATTATCAGGTGGTAGGTAAATTGACCGCGGCCCTGGCCCGGCGAATACTGCAGGGCGAATCCCCGGTTCAGATCCCGATCCAACATGAAACTCCGATGCTGGTGAAAGTTGACGAACGCCTGCTGGAAAAATGGAGCGGTTATCCACCCGAAAGCTAATAAACATTACTTTCTGGTGGTTCACAAGATGGTGTTTGGAAATAATTTTTAGACTCGTTTCCGAGTTGTACCTGAAAACGAGTCAATCATGGCAACATTGTTCTAACAAAGAGGTTACCGCTGAAATCAGTTCACGGAGAAAACCTAAGCGCAACTCAGACACAAAAGCCAATTGACCTCCTGTTCAAGGTCAAAATATTATTAGAAACCCCAGACGGCCAATTGTTGCAGCGGTCGATTGAAATTTTGTTTGAGCAAAATTTTGACATTGAGCCTTTATCACCAGCAGAAAAAAGAAAGCCAGCGCAAAGCAAGGCAGAATTTGCCCAAGGTGATTACCTTACCTTGGAGGAATACGAAAGAGAGCGCGGTCTGTGAGTTATAACATCCATTTGTCCCGGTCCGCGAATAAGGACTTAGACCGGCTGGACAGGACTATGGAAAAAAGGGGGCGCGCTCGGCTTTATGAATTGTCTCAAGCTCCTTATGATCCAAGACTCTCAAAACCCTTGATCATGGCCAAGGAAGAGCGTTCTTCCCGAGTGGGTGAATAGAGAATCATTTATCAGGTAATTGACTCTAAGATGATAATTGCAGGACTATCAATTGAACCACGGGGCATAACATACAGGAAGCTATAAGTAATGGAGAAACATAGTGACTTATTGTTATTAAGCTCGTTCCCAAGTTGCATTTGGGAACGATAATCAAGAGGCCCTATTATGGAAAAGCTGCTTAAACCTGAAGCCTGGCACCCCGAAATCGATATCAAGGAATATCGGTTCGATAACGGCCTTACCCTGTTGGTGTTGCCGGAACACCGGTTGCCGATTGTCTCGTTTCAGGTGCATTATGCCGTCGGTTCCCGGAATGAACGCCTGGGCATTACCGGCATCAGCCACTTGTTTGAACATATGATGTTTCGCGGTTCCAAGGAATTGGGGCCGGAGGAATTCTCCCAGGTGATCCAGGCCAAAGGGGGAGAGGTCAATGCCTTTACCACTTCCGACAACACCTCCTATTATGAGAATCTGCCCGCTGCCCATCTGGAACTGGCGGTGCGTCTGGAAGCCGAACGATTAGTCCAGCTCAGGTTGACCCAGGACAATTTCGCTACCGAACGCGAGGTGGTACGCAGCGAACGCAAGCTGCGGGCCGTAGATAGCCCTTTGGGCCTGCCGTTGGAACTCTTGTCGGCTATGGCCTACACCCAACATTCCTACCAATGGCCGATTCTGGGTTGGGATTACGATCTGCGCAATCTTACCCTGGAAGATTGTCTTGACTTCCATCGCACTTATTATAATCCGGCCAATATGGTGGCGGTTATCTCGGGAGATGTAGAGCCTGAGTCGGCTCAGGCAATGGTAGGCCGGTATTTTGGCACCATTCCCAGCCCGGGGCCACCCCCGCCGGTTCGCGCTCAGGAATCCCCCCAACGCGGAGAACGCCGGGCCATTTATAAAAAAGTATCTCAGGTAGAGGCCTTTTTGGCCGGTTTCCACGTTCCCAGTCTGAGGGATCCCGAGATCTATGCGGTACTGCTATTGGCCGCGATTCTGGGGGAGGGCAAGGCCTCACGCGGCTATCAACGCTTTGTCCGACCCGGTCAGGCCATTGACCTGGAAGTACACCTGCCGCCCCCACCCTTTGCCTATCAGGACCCCGGGCTGCTAATAATCATCGGCCTGGCCGCCCCCGGTTACCCTTTATCGGCCCTTGAGGCCGAGGTCTGGCAGGAGATCGCCCAGATTCAGGAGCAGGGAGTAA
>Ga0164318_10000452_pt1 | contig 31239 bp, 25 predicted proteins | sample GuaBasSedimGuay9_FD_113734 | JGI IMG/M metagenome (GOLD analysis project Ga0164318, IMG submission 113734) | Subseafloor sediment microbial communities from Guaymas Basin, Gulf of California, Mexico - Guay9, Core 4571-4, 0-3 cm | ecosystem: Environmental > Aquatic > Marine > Hydrothermal vents...
AATAATAATAACGATGCAATATATATAACATACCCTGAAAATGGTGCAAATGAAATATTTTTTTAAAGTCCTTGCTTTTTTATGAGTTTGTAGTTAATTTTTTTAAAAAACAAACTCATAAAAGGAGATATTATGGAAAAAATATTCTATCTTATGCTTATTCTACAAATAGGGACAACTGCTTTATTTTCAGATATGAACACAAAAGGAACCTCTTCTATATTTAAATTTAACAATATATATAACCCTTATTCAAAATTAAAAAAAATAACCAATATTATTATAGACTCATCTACAAATAATTCTTTTCTTATAAATGAGTTTATCCCGGGACAAAAAAATTTAATTTTTCTTTTCAAAAATGGTAATTTATATAAACTTATATCAGAACATACTTCAGGGCAAATAACTACCATTGCTGATTCTGCGATTGCTCGTGCCCCTCAATGGTGTAGAGCAAGACTTAAGCTGAATTTTTCTATGATGGATTCCATAACGCAGGGGAAATGGGCAAATATAATAATAAATTGTGAACCTCGTTATAGAGATGAGGTTTCATTTTGTGTTGGATATTTATCCCAAGAATACTTAAATTCAAAATTTGGTAATCCAGATCTCATCATAGATAATGCCAAATTCATTTACGAAAATGATAAATACCTTGATTATGTTAGAGTGGTCGATTATGGAGACCCGAATTTTGACAATGACTACTATTCCACTGTTATTTATAAAACAGCTTTAGGCCCAGACACAAATGAAGTGGAAGTTCCTAAAAATATTTATTACTGGTATATTGTATATCCTGAAGTTACAGATGAAATTGCTGCATATATAAAGCCAGATATGAGCGAAGATAATTGGTCACATAGTAACAATATTACAGATAAAGAACATGGTGAATTCTGGCGAGAATTTTTATTTTATAAACAAGATAGAGGTTATGTAAACTTAAAAGATGTCCTAAAAGATTGTAAAGTAGTTTGGGATAAAACAACTGGTGAAATAGGAACGTTTGACAATTATGCTATTGCCAAAATTGATAAATGGACATCCAGTATACTTGAATTCAATTCTGACTATGAAAGACCCCACCAGCCTGTCCGTATTTATAAAAAGCACAAAGGTCGTTGTGGCGAGCATTCAGATTTTAGAAATGCAGCTGCAAGAACTGCTTTGATTCCGTGCCTCAGTGTTGCAACATATTCTACAGATCATGTATGGAATGAATTTTGGGATAATAACGAATGGATACATTGGGATGGCGGTAACATCAACAATCCTTACATGTATGAAGATGGATGGGGGAAAATATTAGGCTCTGTATTTCAAATCAGAAGTGATGGAACACCTACTTCTGTTAGTAATAAATATTCTCATACCAAAGGTAAAATCAAAATTTTTGTAGTAGATAAAAACAATAAACCTGTCGATGGTGCAAATGTAATTTTATATATAAAAGATGGTTCTTATAAAATGTTTGATAACTATGGTATAACAGATAACAATGGCATGATCGAATTTATAGTTGGCATCCAAAGGGCTTACTTTGCTAAAGCAATAACTCCAATAGGAAATTATCCATCTAATGATGATTATAAATTTATTGCGAGCTCATTAATGCCAAATCAAACTGTTATTTGCACATTAGCTGTAAATTCTTCTGTAAACGATACTCCCAGAAATGAACTTTACTCTACTACATCTTCTTCAAATAGCGGTTCTTATTTCGTTCAAATAAATTGTGAAAGCCCTTATTATCTTAAATATGGAATAGATTTTCTGAATGATTTAGGTAGGAATATAGGCCAATATGTAATGAGATTTAACAAAGACTCTATAAAATCTAATATTAACATTTTTATTACAGATAAAGAAAATTATGAAAATTTCTTGAATGGAAAAGAGTTTAAAGTATACAGTAAGATAGAAAAGGCTTCTAAAACTACCCTTGGTTTTGAAATTCCTGACACAACAAAAGAATGGTATGTTATAATAAATAATCCCAATATAGCAAACTATCAATATATAAATGGAGATATTAATTTATATTCTGTAAAATCTGATAGTATCAAAAAGATTGAAATTCTGACAGCATACCCGAATCCTTTTAAAAAAAGTATAACTTTTTCTGTTAAAAATCCTCTAAAGAAAAAAGCTAACATCTCAATATATGATATTACAGGAAGGCATATTAAAACAGTGTATAATAACACATTATACGCTGGGAAATTCAATTATACATGGGAGGGATGTGATGATGACAATAAAAGAGTATCGAGTGGAATTTATATTATAGTATTTAAAGCAGGAAATAATGCTGTGGCTAAAAAAATCACCTTTCTAAAGTAATAGGAGGATTTCATGGAATTAGTCTTGTTAGATTGGCTAATTATTGTTGGTTTTTTCATCTTAATTTTAAGTGTAGGATTATATGCTTCTAAACAGGGTAGTAAAAGTTCTACAGAATATTTTTTATCTGGACGGAAGATGCCATGGTGGCTTTTAGGTGTTTCTATGGTGGCGACAACATTTTCTACTGATACTCCAAATTTAGTTACCGACTTAGTTAGAAATTATGGAGTTTCTGGCAACTGGCTATGGTGGGCATTTCTATTAACAGGTATGCTTACAGTGTTCGTTTATGCAAAATTATGGAGACGTTCGAATGTTTTAACTGATATTGAGTTTTATGAGATCCGATATAGTGGAAAATCTGCTGCATTTTTACGTGGTTTTAGAGCAATATATCTTGGATTCTTTTTCAATATTATGATAATGGCTACTGTCTCGCTTGCGGCAATAAAAATCGGAGGCATATTGTTACATTATTCCCCTCAAAAAACAATTATCATAGCAATGATAATAACTGTGCTATATGCTGGGTTTGGAGGCTTACGTTCAGTGCTTTTGACTGATTTTATATTATTTAGTTTTGCAATGTTTGGCGCTATAATAGCAGCAGTAGTAGCATGCAGCCTGCCAGAAGTAGGCGGATTATCCGGACTTTTTTCTCATCCTGTAGTAACTACTAAATTAAATTTATTGCCATCATTAAGCGATACTGATAAATTACTAACCCTAATAATAATTCCGATTGCTGTTCAATGGTGGAGTGTGTGGTATCCTGGAGCAGAACCAGGCGGGGGTGGTTATCTTGTTCAAAGAATGCTATCAGCAAAAGATGAAAAAAATGCTATGGGGGCAACATTATTTTTTAATATAGCCCACTATGCATTAAGACCCTGGCCATGGATATTGGTAGCTTTAGCTTCTATTGTTGTTTTCCCGGATCTTGCTGCTCTTCAAGCTAAATTCCCACATATTGATCCTTCTATAATAAAAAATGATATTGCTTATCCGGCAATGTTAATATTTCTACCTCACGGCATTATGGGTATTGTGGTAGCTTCATTAATTGCTGCATACATGTCAACAATGGCTTCTCACTTAAATTGGGGCTCTTCATACCTGACATTTGATTTCTATAAAAGATTTATTAAGCCAGATGCTACTGAAAAAGAATTAGTGCTAATTGGTAGAATATCAACTCTAATTTTAATGATATTAGCAGGACTTGTAGCATTAGTATTACAAAATGCTCTTCAGGCATTTAGAATATTGCTACAAATAGGTGCTGGTACTGGATTGATTTTTATTCTAAGGTGGTTCTGGTGGAGAGTTAATGCATGGAGTGAAATTGCTGGTATGGTTTTTTCGTTCATTATTGCTGTATATTTTGAAATAATTCATCAAAAATTAGGATTACCTCCTGTATCTCCTAACTTGAGATTAGTATTAGGTGCCTCCATTACAACTATTGGATGGATATTAGTAACATTACTAACAAAACCTACAGATTTAAAACAATTAATAAAATTTTATAATTTAGTAAGACCTGGTGGCAAAGGCTGGGATTATATTATAAATAAATCAAAAGAAACTGATATGCCGATAACTCAAACAGCAAAACCCGGTGATTTACCTCTGGGGATTTTACTAATGATAGTAGGAAGTATAGCTGTATATAGTACTATCTTTGCAGCCGGATATTATTTATACACTAAATTTATACCTGCTATTATTTATACTATTTTAGCAATATTCTCTGGCATTTTTCTTATCAAAAATTGGACAAAAATTGAAATGAAATAAAAAAAAGGGGATCCCACAAATCCCCTTTTTTAATATTATAAATATTAAGTATTATAAAATTACTATAAACCTGCCTTAACCAAATCATGTATTCTCAAAATACCAACGTTTTCAAAATTATCATTAACAACTGGTAAAACAGGTATCTGAGAAGGTCTATTTTCAATTAAATCTATAGCTTTAATTGCAAGATCATTTTCATATATAACTACTGGTTTTTTTGTCATAATATCATTAGCGACAAAATTAAAAAATTTATCTTTTTTAATCAAAGCTCTTCTAATATCTCCATCCGTAATAATACCTAACAATTTATTATCTTTATCAACTATATTAACAGCTCCCATTTGTTTCTTCGTTACTTCATAGATAACCTCTTCCATAGAAGAATCCGGTGGTAACTGCGGATTTTCATCTCCGGAATGCATTATGTCTTTAACCCTCAAATAATAAGCTTTACCTATAGCTCCTCCTGGATGAAACCGAGCAAAATCTTCCAACTTAATCCCCTGCAATTTGATTAAACATGCTGCAAAAGCATCACCAATTGCTAAAGTAAGCGTTGTACTTGTAGTTGGCGCTATGCCTAAAGGGGGGGCCTCTTTTTTTATATTAAAATTAATTACTACCTCAGAAATAGAAGCAATTTTTGAATCCTGATTTCCCACAATAGATATAATTTTTATGCCTTTTTTAATTATAAATTTCAATAATGTAAAAAGTTCTTCTGTTTCACCACTTTTAGAAATAACAACTATAATATCTTCATTCCCTATTATACCCATATCTCCGTGAAGAGCTTCTATAGGGTGTATAAAAATTGATGTCTTCCCTATAGAATTAAATGTTGCTACTATTTTTTGAGCAATAATACCTGACTTGCCTATACCTGAAAATAAAATTTTTCCTTTACATTCATGTAAAAGCTTAACTGCTCGTAAAAAATTAAAATTAAAATCATTATTAACAAAACTTATTATGGCATTCGCTTCTTCCAATAATGTCTCTTTTGCAATCTTTTCCAGTTCATTATTTGTTATCATGGCTTTCCTTTAAATTTTTATTCAAATCCTGCATTTCTTTTAGATATTTATCAATATTTTTAATTTTATTTTGCCCATGAAAAACTGCACCATCTTTTATAATAATCAATTTTGTTACAACATCGCCTACCACTACTGATGAACTTTCCAAAATAACCTGTTTTTCGGATTCAATTTTTCCTTTAATTTTACCAGCTACAGTAACTGTCTCAGCCACTATGTCGCCATAAACAATCCCTTCACTACCAATAACAACACTCCCTTTTGTTAATATTTTACCTTGAAATTTGCCGTCTAATCTTAAATTGCCTTCCGACTTAACAATCCCTTCTATAAATGAATCTTTACTAATAATTGTAAGTGTTTTAGCTTGTTTTTCTGTACTTTCTTTTCCCATCTTAATTATACTCCTTTAATTCAAATATTCCAAAGGATTAACAAACTTTCCATTAACTGACAAACCAAAATGCAAATGCGGAGCAGAACTTTTCCCACTATTACCGGATTTTCCAATAACCTGTCCTTTAAAAACTTGAGCTCCTTTATCAAAAAAAATTGTATCAGCATGCCCATATATTGTATAAACATTATTTGTATGTCCAACAATTACTGTTTTACCCAATAAAGAATCTACATAACGTTTGAGAATAACTCCATTTTCCGCACTTCTAATCGGTGTCCCAATAGGAACTGGAATATCTATACCATAATGATTATTCGAAGGATCAAATTCCTGGGAAACAATACCCCGTATAGGCCATATAAATACCAACGTATCCCCCTCTTCTTTATCAATAAGATACTTAATTGATGAATCTCCTTTAATTACATATGAATAAAATGATGTATCAGTGGGGAGCTGATAATTTCTCAATAAATCATTCGTAGTGTCAATACCTAATAAAAATTGCACCTTCTTTTTGAAAGCCTTTAATTCCTCTAATTCATCTTTAAATTTCAATAGCTTAGAATTCTGAACTAAAAGTTCATTATTTTTAAATCTTAAAATGTTATTCTCTTTTATAACAAAAATTGAATAAATATTAAAAACAATAGACAATAATGAAATCACAATAAAAAAAGTAACCGTATATAAAATAAAACGCAATGTTTTTAAACTTAATAAAAATTGTTTTTCCTTTGCAGATTCTTCTTCTAAAATAATAATCCTATAATGTTTATTTTCTTTTTTCATTTTATCTCTTCCGATGTTATTAAAGAAATCAACCTATTTAAATCATCTAATGACAAATATTCAATAATAATTTTACCTTTATTCGAATCTCCCTGTATACTTACTTTAGTTCTTAAATAATGAATAAGATTTTCCTGTAAATTTTCTAAAAACGGATCCGATACTTTCTCACTTTTATCTACTTTAATACTCTTTTTATCTTTTACTTTCTGAACTTCTGCTTCTAATGCTCTAACAGATAATTTCTCATTTACAATTTTATATGCCAATCTCATCTGCTCAGCTGGATTTTCAATACCCAATAAAATTTTAGCATGCCCTGTTGAAATTTGCTCCGTTTCTATCATATTCTGAATTTTTTCAGGCAAATTTAATAAACGCAATAAATTTGTTACTGTAGCTCTATTTTTACCAACTTTTTTAGCAACTTCTTCATGCGATAAGCCAAATTCTTTATTCAATCTTTTATATGCCTTTGCTTCTTCAATCGGATTTAAATTTTCCCTTTGAATATTCTCAATCAAAGCAAATTCAAGTAAATCTTCATCACTATCAATATTAGTTATAATAGCAGGAATATATCTAATACCGGCTAATTTACTGGCTTCTAAACGTCTCTCACCCGCAACAAGTTCAAACCCCGACTCTTTCTTTCTTACTAAAATAGGTTGAAGAACTCCCTTTTCTTTTATAGAATCAGCCAATTCTTGCAAAGCCTCTTTATCAAATTCCTCACGAGGTTGATAAGGATTTTTCTCAATTTCATTAACATTAATTTGTAAAATCTTAGACTCGTCTAAATTATCTAAATTATCATTAGATGATCCAATTTGATTAATTGGACTACCAGGAAATAAAGAATCCAATCCTCTACCTAATCTACTTTTTTTAGCCATTTAAAATAATTTCCTTTGCTAAATTTAAATAATTTTGCGCTCCTTTTGAACTCAAATCGTATAAAATAATTGGTTTACCATGACTTGGTGCCTCCGCCAGCCTAATATTACGGTGAATAATAGTTTTATAAACTTTATCCGGAAAATATCTTGTTATTTCATCCACTACTAATTGAGAAATTTTGAGTCTAGTGTCAAACATAGTAAGCAAAATACCTTCTACCTTCAATTTATTATTAAAATTTTTCTTAATAAGTTCTATCGTCCTTAATAACTGCCCAAGCCCTTCTAACGCATAATATTCACATTGAATTGGAATAATAACAGAATCTGCAGCTGTTAATGCATTTATTGTAATAAGACTCAAAGATGGTGGGCAATCAATAAAAATATAATCATAAGTATTCCTTATTTTATCAATCAATTGCTTAAGTCTAAATTCTCTTTTTTCTTCACCAACTAACTCTACTTCAATAGCAGTTAAATCAATATTAGATGGTACTAAAAATAAATTCTTCACATCAGTATCAATGAGTATCTTATCTATTTCAATATCATCAATAATTGCATCATATATTGTTAACTCCAAATTCTTGTAATCAACACCTAAACCAGACGTTGTATTTGCCTGCGGATCAAAATCTATTATTAAAACTTTTTTATTACTTATCGCTAAAGCAGCAGACAAATTAATTGCAGTTGTAGTTTTTCCAACTCCTCCTTTTTGATTAGCTATAGCAATAACCTTTCCCATTTATTCTCCCTTATATCTTAAAAAGATCAATTTTCTATGCAATTCCATATTAGGCAATTTATAATCAAATTTTTTCTTCAATACAAAATTATATTCCTTTATTTTATCCTTATTATTCTTTACTTGCTCATCAGCATCATCACCTGCATAATATACAAGATAACCATCTTTTTTAACAAATCTAAAAGATTTTTCAATTAAATCATTCAATTTAAATGTCGCCCTACTAACTACAACATCAAATTTTTCATCGAACTCTACTTCTTCAATACGCCTGTTTATAACACTTAACATCTCAATACCAACATCCTTTAAATCTTTTTGAATTGTTTGTAAAAATAAAGCCTTTTTATGATTACTTTCTACAAGAAAAACATCTAAATCCCACCTTGCCATTTTTATCGGAACTCCTGGACAACCATTACCACTACCTATATCCAAAATTCTACTATTTTCCTCTATCGGCAGATATTTAAAAATAGCAAGGGAATCTAAAAAATAATTTGTAAATATATATTTTTCTGCTCCTTTCGGATATAAATTGACTCTATTATTCCATTCTGTAAGCATATTGTAATAGTAATTAAATAAGTCTTTTTTATCCCTATCAAGTTTTACACCAAATAAAGTTTTAGCATCTTTTTTTAACTGATTAACAGGTAATCGAGAATTTCTACTAACTTGCATTTTCCAGTTTCCTTTTATGTAAATATATTAATAAAACATTTATATCAGCAGGACTGATACCTGGTATCTCTTGAGCTTGTAATAAATTATATGGTCTATATTTATTAAATTTTTCCCTTGCTTCCAATCTTAATGTTTCAATTTGATTATAATCAATATCTTTTGGCAATAAAGTATTTTCACTCTTTTTTATTTTATTAATAAGCAACTGCTGTCTTTTTATATAACCATCATATTTAATTTCTGATTCAATTGACATTTGTAAAAAAGGCTCTATTTTAAAACCAAGCTGTTCTTTAAATTCAGCAATTTTAGAGTTCGGACGTTTCAAATATTCATAAGCATTATAAGTAACTCCATCTATCTTAATTTTTATATTTTGTAATTTCTTCAATAATCTTTTTTTTCTTTTAACAAGCCGCTCAATTTTATTCAAATATGAAACACTTGCTAAACTATGCTCCTTTAAATAAGAATATATTCTTTCAAAAGCATTATCATATCGTAAATACAATCTATTTTCTGCAAGTGAAGTGAATAATCTATACGGCTCTTCTGTTCCTTTGTTAGTAAGATCTGATATTAAAACACCTGTATATGTATCTGTTCTTGACACAACCAATGGCGGCCGCCCCAATACCTTCAAAGCAGCATTAATTCCTGCAATTAATCCCTGGGAAGCTGCTTCTTCATATCCTGATGTACCATTTATCTGACCTGCAAGATAAAGTCCAGGCACAATTTTAGATTCTAATGTTGGATATAATTGAATTGGATGGAAATAATCATATTCTATAGCATAAGCTGGCCGAAACATTTCTGCATTTTCCAGTCCTTTTATATTATGTAACATTTCTACCTGTACATCATAAGGCAGGGAAGAAGAAAATCCATTCAAATATACTGTTTTAAAATCTGTATCTTCTGGTTCAACAAATAATTGATGTCTATTTCTATCAGGAAATCTTACAACTTTATCTTCAATAGAAGGGCAATATCTTGGGCCTACTCCTACAATTTGTCCTTGATATAATGGTGATTTATCCAAATTAACATTGATAACATTATGTACTTCTGGATTAGTATATGTTATATAACACGACAATTGCTTTATTTTCTTTGGTTTTTTCCCAAAAGTGAAAGTATGCTCAGGTTCTTCCCCGGGCTGCTCTACAAGCTCATCAAAGTTAATTGTATGAGCCCAAATACGAGGAGGAGTTCCTGTTTTCAGCCTACCATGCTTTATTCCAAAACTTTTAAGATTTTCTGAAAGTTGATCAGATGAAAATTCATTTATTCTACCGGCTTTATATACAACATCTCCAATAAAAATCTTACCATTCAAAAAAGTTCCTGCTGCAATTACAACAGTTTTGCCTTCATATTTATCCCCATTTCGCAAATATATTCGAAAGCCTTCTTTTATTATCTTTATTTCTTCAACAAGCCCCTCACGTATTGTAAGTCTATCAAACCCCAATAAAATATCAAGCATTGCTTTTTTGTAAAGACTTCTTGAAGTTTGCGCACGGAGAGACCACACAGCTCTACCTTTTGATTTATTAAGCATTCTATATTGAATTGCAGATTGATTGGTAACCTTGCCAATAACCCCTCCGAATAAATCTATCTCATAAACTAAATGACTTTTAGCCAAACCACCTACAGCAGGATTACAAGAAAGCTCACCAATCTTGGACATATCCATTGTAACTAATAAAGTATTCACTCCTAATTTAGAAGATATTGCAGCAGATTCACAACCAGCATGTCCGCCACCGATTACAATTACATCAAACAATATTCTTAATTCTCCTTTTAAATAATTATATAAAAAAATTTTTGATCTTTGTCAAGCTGTTTATAATTAACAGACTGATATATTAATACCTTATGTTTATTATAAAAAAAGGGAGGCAAAATAAATCACCTCCCTTTAAATAGAAAAAATAGAATTTTCATTCTATTCTATAGTAAAATTCATAATCTCTATTTCTTGTCCCTCTTTTGTAATTGTCTTTCTATAATTTTTAACAGAATTGCTTCTTATAACACGAACATTAAAATTTTTCGGATAATCACCATCAAAATGAACAACTTTTAATGTATACTTGCCTTTAGGTAATGGATCTTTCAAACTATATATATTCTCGACTGCATTTCCATATTCCGATGTCCAATCCCTATCCAATTCAAAACTACTATCCTGCGCTATCTGATCACTCCAATAAACATGCATATCCTCATTATTACCAACAATACGTGTTAAATGCAAATCCAAATCAGTAACAGAAGCCGATGAATTTACCCATGTTAATGTTGCCTGAAAAGCTCCTGTACCATAAGTTATAGTTGAAGCCCCCCATTGGTCAGGCCTGCCTTCCTTCCAGTCTCCTCCAGAAGGCAATTCTAAAATAGTCCATGAATGGTCTTTTATTCTTCCCCAGCCCCAAAATTCCAATGGTTTATTTACAACGACTGTTGCTGCCCTTGTATAAGTGTATATCTTAGGAAGTTCACTTAATGTACCTGGTTTCGTTTTTGATATAAGGAATGTATATGTACCCTGAGGTAAAAACCCTGTAACACAAGGATTGGGTGGTCCTAAAGGTCCTAAATCACCTGATGAAAAAGTATATCCTGTTAAATTATAAGAGCCGAAATTCTGGTATTTTAAATTATATGACTGAATAGTTAATGTATAATAAAAACCATTTTCTCCTGTAAATTTTACACCACCATCTGAAGTTTCACTTGACAACTTGGCCAGCATTTCATTTCTTTTTACTAAAACAAAATATCCCAAATTTAATACATCTGCTCCTATTTTCTTTTCAGTAGAATCAATATAAGATGGCAAATATACCTTCCACTCTTCTTCTAAAGGATCATATTGATAAATATATAAACCTTCTGAACTTTCCTCATTTTTAGCAGGAAAAACAACTCTTAAAGGCCAGGCAAATTGGAAACCATCAGGCCCACAAAAAATAAAATCACTTATTTTTTTTACATCTGATGGTAATGGCATCGGCGGCTCAATTCCTACTTCAATTGAAAATGATATAGAACCAGATTCCCCTTTATTATTTGCTGGCACTGACCCCGGTATTACGGATATAGAATATCCCGAGGGAACATCGATAGTTCCTCTTTCAAAAGAAGAAACTACCTTAACATTTGTCTCATTATTCTCATTTTCTTTCTCCTTACTACAAAATAAAAACAATCCTCCAAAAGCAATAAATAATATTATCACTTTTTTTAAAAAATGTAAAGAATCCATATTAGACTCCCCTTCCACTGATAAAAAATTTTAATATCTAATTATAGAATAACTATTTTTATAAAAAATATCAAGATTTTTTTATATATATATTTTATTTTTTATATTAATATGTTTTTGTCATATCTTCATCAACTACAATAATAAAATCTCCTATTGCAAAATTCTTTTTATTTAAATTATCAATATTATTTTGTTCTACCGTAGAAATTGTTAAAATTTTAATATCTGGCCTAATACTTTTTATATGCCAAATAATTCCCTCATGATTATCAGAATGATAAGCACCATTAAAATGAATAAAAATCTTATTTTTATCAAAATTTTTTAATATGAAATATGCCATTGTTGCATCTTTTATAGCCTGTGCCTGTGGCAAATACTCTATATTATGTCCCATAGCACCAGGCATAGACTTCATAGCAAGCATTTTTTTATAACATCCTATAGAAGGATCATATTTTATAGGAAGAGGAGCAATATAACTTTTTGCTTGTTTTGATAAAACATCCAAACCTTTAAAACCAGATTTTGAAACAATTGCTGCATATCTTCTGGGAATATTTGTTGCAACAAATGTTATATTATTTTTTTTAGCAAATTCTACTAATGGTCGATAATCTGTTTCGTAATTATTCCATAATCGCATCTCTTTTAAAAAATTTTTTTCAGAAATACAACCATGCAAATATTCATCTAATATTAATTGATTATCAGCTTCAAACATTTCTGCCCCAAGAATAATTTTGCCATGCTTTTTTGAATACAAAGCTTTTGTAACTTCGTATTCAAGCCAGTGTGCTATCGGATTATTATGTAATTCACCAAAAAAGATAATATCTGCTTTAACTGCATTATCTATAACATTTGCAAACCTTACCTCCTTGCCATCAGATGTAAAAATCTTATAAGCCGGCATATCATTAGCAAATACTGATACAAAAGCAAACAATAAGTAAATAACAATAAATTTTTTCATTTCTTATCCCCCTTATGTAAAAATCCCTTACAAAGTAACAAAATAAATCAAAGATAATAAGTTTATTACCCATAAAGTAGTAGAAATTTCTTTAAATTTTCCCCGTAATACTTTAATCAAAGTATATGATAAAAAACCAAAAGCAAGTCCAGTGCTAATACTATAACATAAAGCAATCATAACAATAATCATAAACGAAGGAAAACCTATTTCAAAATTTTTAAAATCTATCTTACTAATATTTTTCATCATCAAAAAACCAACTATAATTAAAGCAGGCGCTGTAGCATATTTGGGGACTATGCTGAGTATTGGGATAAAAATAATAGAGAATAAAAACAATATCCCTGTTACTATAGCTGTTAAACCTGTCCTGCCACCTTCTTCAATACCTGCAGCTGATTCAATATATGTCGTCGTAGTAGATGTTCCAACTATTGCGCCAAACATTGTAGCTCCAGCATCTATTACAAGAAGAGAATTTAATTTTTTCATATCACCATTTTTATCAATAAATCCTGCTTCTTTTCCCAAGCCAATTAAAGAACCAATACTATCAAACATATCAACAAACATCAGAGTAAAAATAGGTCCTAAAAACGATATTTTCAAAGCTCCTATTATATCCAACTTTAAAAAAGTTGTTGACAAATTAAAATCAAAAGAAATAAATCTATCTGGCATTTTAACATATCCAAATATTAATCCTAAAACTGTTGATGATAAAATACCAATAAGCAAAGAACCTCTAATCTTTTTCACTTCCAATAAAATAATTATCAATAAACCAACAATACCTATTAACACTGTAGCAGTAAGAGGACCTCCAGACACCATTGTTACAGGACTTTTAACAACAAGTCCTAAATTTTGCAATCCTATAAAAGCTATAAATATTCCAATACCAACTGGAATAGCATTTAATAAATCTTTTGGAATTTCTTTAACTATTTTCTGACGTAGCCCCAAACAACTCAATAACAAAAAAAATAATCCCGATAAAAAAACAATTCCTAATCCTATTTGCCAACTAATATGACCATTTATTACAAGGGTATAAGCAAAAAATGCATTAAGTCCCATTCCTGGAGCCATTGTAATAGGGGTATTGGTTAATAATCCTGTTGCTATCGTAACGACCCCGGTTACAAAACATGTTACAGAAATCAAGGCAATTTTATCCATCCCGGCCATAGATAAAATCTGAGGATTGACAAAAATAATATACGCCATCGTTAAAAATGTAGTAACCCCTGCGATGACTTCTGTGTAAATCTGTTCTCTTTTTAATCTCAAAATCCTCATAAAAAAATCTCCTTTTATTTAATTAAGGAATTTATTATAAAAAATATTTCATTCCAAAGACTCCTTATTCTCATTTAAAGAAATAAAACAGAAGCTATAAAATATATTCCAAAAGTAATACCCCCTACTATCAGGGCATATGGCAATTGCGTTTCTACATGTTTTATATGATCGCAACCGGATGCTAAAGAAGAGATTATCGTTGTATCAGAGATTGGGCTACAATGATCGCCAAATACTCCTCCACCCATAACCGCACTTATCGTAAAAGGTACAGGCAAATTTATATATGTTGCAATAGGGATAGCTATCGGAATCATTATTGCAAAAGTCCCCCATGAAGTTCCTGTTGAAAAAGCTATAAAACTACTGGCAACAAATATTAGAGGAACAATAAAAATTTGAGGTAAATGAAAATTTTGAACAATATGCGCAACATATAATCCAGTACCTAATTGCTTACAAGTTAATCCTAATGAAAATGCTAATATCATTAATACTCCCATAGATAAAAGATTGCCAGCCCCTGTTATAACTATATTAATACTCTCTTTAATAGGAAGAATTTTTTGAAATTTATACATTATTATTGCTACCGTTATTGCTATAAAAACACCCCAATATACAGATGTAGTCCCAGAACCCTTTGAGAACTCTCCATGCCCCGTTATTAACATACCTATTGGTAACATAACAATAAGTACAATTATAGGTATAATAAAATTTCTTGCTCTATGAGGAATATTTTCTTTTGGCAACATATATTGATATTCACTATCCAATGATGGATTCTGATTATCACATTCTATTTTACATTTTTCTTCTTCTTTTTTCATTGTAAAAAAATCTTTACCAGACATTATAATAAAAAATACAAAAATAATAGTAAAAATAGCATAAAAATTAGTAGTGATAGCCTTTAACATTATATTGAAAGGATGCTCTAAACCCTGCTTTGCTATAAGTACGGTTATATAAGCTCCCCATCCATTAAAAGGGACCATAACACAGACAGGTGCAGCAGTTGAATCTGCTATATATGCCAGTTTCGCTCTTGAAATTTTAAATCTATCGAACAAAGGCCTTCCAATAGAACCAACAACCAGGCATATCAAGCTTGTTTCAATAAATAATAGTAATCCTATAATCCATGATAATAACATCGCCCCTTTTTTATTAGTCACAATATTTTTATGAGTCATAAAATCAATAAATCCCTGTACTCCGCCAGAACTGCCAGCAAGGCTAATTAATCCACCTACCAGCATACAGAAAATTATTACTTGTGAATTTCCCTTGTCTGATAAAATATTTATAAAAGAATTCAAAGTCTGAAAGAAACCTTGAAAAATATTCCAATTTACTAAAGCCAATTGTCCTACAAAAATACCTGCTAATAAGGAAAGATAAACTTGTTTTGTTCTGATAGCAAGAAATATTGCAAGCAATGGTGGTAATAATGAAAATAAACCCATAACGATATAATAACAAATAACTAAAAAAATTCAAGAATTAATTTAATTTCTGGCAATAAATTTTAAAACTTTAAATATATTGTTTGCTTACATCAATCCTAAAAAATAAATCTCCTATAAAACTAACTAAAACAACTTTTATAAAAAATTAAGCTTGACCTTATTGCAAAATCTTTTTAATCTAAATTCTATGAATATAATGATAATAACAGAAGAAGATGTTTTTTATGTAAGAGAATTTTTTAAATATTTTTATCAATATGCTCAAACTTCTAAATTCACAATAAAAGGAATTACTATTTTAGAGCCCTTTAATAAAAAAAGCAAAATACAACTTGCTCAACAAATGTTAGATTTCTACGGCTTTTTTTATTTTCTTAAAATGGGATTTTTATATGTTTTCAAATTAGCTACAAACCAGACTATAAAAGGACTTTCTCGAAAATATAAGATTCCTATAATATCAGCCAAAAATATAAACTCAGATGAATATATAAACAAAATTAAAGAACAAAACATTGATTTGATTGTTTCAATTGCAGCTCCTGTAATTTTCAAAAAAAAGCTTATCAATAGTGTACCTAAAGGATGTATTAATTCTCACTCTGCATTATTACCTGAAAATAAAGGCATGATGCCTGTTTTTTGGACAATGTATAAAAAAGAACCATACCTCGGAATAACAATTCATTATATAGATGAACAATTAGATAACGGTGATATTATTATACAAGAAAAAATCCCAAATAATTTCCAATCCCTGCACAAGGCAATTTTATTTACAAAAAGAAAAAGCGCAGAATTAATGACTGAAGTTCTAAATAATATAGCTCAAGGAATAATAAAAAGAACCCCTATGCCTAAAGGCGGCTCATATCAAAGTTTCCCCACTAAAGAAGATGTAAAAGAATTCAAAAGAAGAGGGAATAAACTATTTTGAATATAATTAATGCTCTTTCTGTAGATTTAGAAGATTGGTTTTGTGTTTATAACTTTTCTAATTATATTCATTATTCAAATTGGGATAAATTAGAGCATAGAATAATCCCTAATACTATAAAAATTCTAAATATTTTTGACAAATTTAATGTTAAAGCTACATTTTTTGTTCTTGGCTGGATTGCAGATAGATTCCCTGATTTGATAAAAGAAATATATAACAGAGGACATGAAATATCATCTCATGGATACTCTCATAGATTTGTATTATCAATGAAGCCTGAAGAATTTGAAGAAGATATTTATCGCTCATTAGAAGCAATAAATAAAGTTGTTAGCACTAAGGTTAAAGGCTTTAGAGCACCTTCTTTCTCCATCAAAGAAGATCTGGATTGGATCTATCATACTTTATTAAAATATGGTTTTGAATATGATTCTTCAATATATCCTACTGCTGTACATCCTGATTATGCAAATTCAGTAGCATTACTTAATATTCATCAACATAAATCAGGAATAATAGAATTTCCTATGTCCTGTTTTACTATAGGTAAATTAAGATTTCCATGCAGTGGTGGTGGTTATTTTCGGTTATTTCCATACTCCTATACGAAATTAGGCTTTAAAAAAATCAATAAAGAGAAAAGACCAGCTATTTTTTATATTCATCCATGGGAAATAGACCCAGAACAACCTAAAATCCCTGATGCTAATTTTATTAATAGATTCAGACATTATTTCAATATATCAAAAACCGAAGAAAGACTTCATAAATTATTATCTGAGTTCAAATTTGATACAGTATCAAAAGTTATTGGCCTTTCCTATAAAAAGGATAGGCCAACATATAATTAAAATCTAAAAGACAAGCCTATAATAAGATTATTGTTGGTATATTCTTCTTCTAATTTGGGTTCTGAAAGCTTATACTGTTCATAATTATAGCCTATATTCAAATTCAAAGATTTATCAAGATATATAGAACATCCCAAACCTGCAGTGAAAATATTATCTTCATTATTTAATGCTACAAATTCAAGCTGATCATATTGATTATAATATGCCTCTCTACCAATTTTATAAGGAATTGTTAGAATCTTAAAACCTCCATTTATTGAAATATCTCTCAAAATAAAATACTTTGCTGATATACCATATTCTGTACCAGTATTGTAAAATTTATCCGCACTATGTTTCAAATCCATATTCTCAAAAGGCTCTTTTGTATAAGAAATCGAAGAATAATCTATAAAAGATAAATCAGTAGAAATGGTTAATTTCTTATTTATATCATAAGAAAGCCCAAAGCTCAACTTAAATGGTACTGTAACATTATAACTATATCCTTGCCAAACATCTTGAATATCTTCATCATAATAATAATAATTGATATCATCCTCAGCATAATAATATTCTCTATGATCTTCATTGACATGTATCCACATAGGAGAGTTCAACACCAATGCAAATCTTAATTTTTCATTTATTTCATACAACAATCCAAAATCTAAACTGAAACCTGAAATTTTGTCCTCATATTCAAATTTCCTCATATAGGCAAAATCATTATTATGATAATTATTCTGATAATCTTCTCTCATAATTTTAAATAAATAATTATAATTTCCTGATAAAAAATTTAATGTAGCCCCAAGATAAGCCTTTTTAGAAAATTGAACAGCTCCCGAAATGAAATAAGTACCTAATTTGCCACTTCTATCTTCTGTGTTGTGTTCTAAAATGGCTGGGAAATCATTATTATAACCTTTAGTACTTCCATCAAATTCGGTTGATAGATTAAAATTTTTTAATTTAAGATAACCAAATGCAAGAGAAAAACTTCCTTTATAAACAGGATAACTATAAATTATACCTAATGAAGATAAACTATATGTTTTTTTATCAAAATTACTCAAAGTTCCATTATACGTTAAATCACTATTATTACGATTATACGAAAAATTTAATTCAGCTGTTGTTCTGTGAACTAAAGCAATCATTGCGGGATTTAATCTAACGGCATCAATATTTTTAATAGTAGCAGTAGAAATTCCTGCAACTGATGCAGTAGTTGCAGAAGAATATGTATCATACCATAATAAGTATTCTCTAATATCAGTAAGCCAGGGATAATTTACATCAAAATCCTGTGCATTATTTTTAGAAAAAAATATACCAAACAAAATAATAATGATAAAAACCTTATTTTTCATATAATCCTCCTATTTATTTTTTTTAATAACCTTTTTTGAAGATGAACTTTTCTTATTATATGTTTTATAAGATTGATAATTGTAAGTTTTCTTAACCGGCTTATAAGAAGATTTTATAGAACTATTAGTCTTATTAAAAGATTTTGTAGGAGTATAATTAGACTTAGTTTTTACCTTAATATTAGATTTCTTATTTTTATATGTTTTTTTCTTTGTTGTATTAGAATTATTTGATTTGGGTTTGACTAATTTTTTGGAACCCATTGTGCCAGAAGAACCATAATTACTATTCTTCCTTTGAATTAGTACTGGGCCACTGCCAATATTACTACTATTTTTATTTTTGGCAATATAAACAGGTTTAAAAAATTTCGACATTTTTACTTTATTAGAATAATTATATTTAACCTTTGATGAATTCTTAGAAGTTATAATTTTTTTAGGTTTGGATTTATATCTTTTACCACTATAATACTTACTTTTGTAAGTATAGTTATTAATTACTACAATATCAGGATAATAATCATAAAAATCGTATGGATTATAATAATAGTAATAATATGGACTATAACCAATCCACCACCTATTGTAATAAAAAGGATCATAATATCGATAATGATAACCAAGGTACATATCAGCATAATAATAATCATCATCATAGCCACTATTATATTCAACGTAGGTTCGAGGCTCTGTATCAATAGTTGTTTTTTTAACCTCTAAAGAGGTGTAGCAGTTTAAAAAAAATAATAAACTTAAAGCAATTAAAATATATGTTGTCTTTTTCATAACAAACTCCTTTGTTTTTATTTTAATACTGCAATTTCTATACCCTTTAGTTATCATAGCATAATAAAGTCTAAAAAGCAATAAAGATTGTATTAAAACTATACAATATGTATAATAAAATAGACAGAAATTTTAATTTTTTTATAAAAAAATTTTTTACTTGACAAAATAGTTAGGATTGCTTATTATAATATTAGGAATGCTAATTAAAACAAAGGATGATTATGGGAAACAATTTCAACAAAGAAATTTTATATGGATTTGAAAAACTTTTTAGCATTAACAGATTGCTTTTATGGAATATTTCAAAAAAATCTATCATAAGCCCTCTACAATTACAAATTTTATACTATATCGAACACAATAATATAAAATTACCTTCAGAACTTTCAGAGGAATTAGAAATTTCTAAAGCCACTGTAAGCGAATCTTTATCAAATATGCAAAAAAAAGGATTAATAAAAAAAGAAAGAAATCATAAAGACAAAAGAAAATATCAAATTATTTTAACTGAAAAAGCCTATCAACTATTAGAAGAATTAAAAAATAGAGATAAAATTCTTTTAAAGGCACTAAATCAAATTGATGAAGATGCAAAATTAAATTTTTATAAGGTACTAAAACAACTCATTAAAGAATTAATTAATTCTGGAATAATAAAACGCGCAAAAATATGTTATAAATGTCAGAATTTTCAAATAATAGATGGCAAATTTTACTGTAAATTTTTAGGGCAATTTATTACGGAAGATGATATTCGTTTAAATTGTCCTGAATTTTTATTAAACCAAAACTAATAAAAAAGGAGTACTAATATGTACTGTTTCCAATGTCAAGAAACCGCTCAAGGTAAAGGTTGCACCGTTCAAGGTGTCTGCGGGAAAAAAGATGATGTTGCAAGAATGCAAGATCTATTAATTTATGTAGTGAAGGGTATATCATGGATTTCATTAAAATTGAAAGAAAAAAATATTGAAACTCCAAAAGCTGATGATTTTATAATGAAATCATTATTTCGTACAATTACAAATGTAAATTTTGATGCTGATGATATTAAAAATGCAATTAAATCAGGCCTTGCTTTAAAAGAAAAACTTATTGCAGAAGCAAAACAAAATGGCATAGACACTAACAACGTTCCTGATGCTGTAAGCTGGAATGGTTCTGAAAATGAATTTGATGAAAAATCAATTGCAGTAGGAATATTAAGTATTGAAAATGAAGATGAAAGATCATTAAAAGAATTGATAACTTACGGAATTAAAGGAATGGCTGCTTATGGAGAACATGCTTATGTTTTAGGTTATACTAATCCTGAGATTTTTAAATTTATGGTAAAAGGACTTGCTGCAACATTAGATAGAAATTTAAATACTCAAGATTTAATAAATCTTGTATTAGAAACTGGTAAATATGCTGTAGAAACTATGGCCCTTTTAGACAAAGCAAATACCGAAACTTATGGACATCCTGAGATCACAGAAGTTGATTTAGGAGTAGGAACAAATCCTGGCATCCTAATTAGTGGTCATGATTTAAAAGACTTAGAAGAATTATTAAAACAATCAGAAGGTCATGGTGTTGATATATATACACATGGTGAAATGTTACCTGCTCAATACTATCCTGCATTCAAAAAATATTCTCATTTTAAAGGGAATTATGGAAATGCTTGGTGGAAACAAAAAGAAGAATTTGAAAAGTTTAATGGGCCTATTTTAATGACTACTAATTGTCTTGTTCCTCCAGCTGATTCTTATAAAGATAGAGTATATACAACAGGTGTTGTAAGATTTCCTGGAGTAAAACATATAGCAGATAGAGAAGAAGGCAAAGAAAAAGATTTTTCTGCTATTATAGAGCATGCGAAAAAATGCCCACCCCCAACTGAATTAGAAAAAGGTAAAATAGTTGGTGGATTTGCACACAATCAAGTTATGGCACTTGCTGATAAAGTGGTAGAAGCTGTAAAATCTGGTGCTATTAAAAAATTCGTAGTAATGGCTGGTTGCGACGGAAGATTTAAATCAAGGGAATATTATACAGAATTTGCTAAAAAATTACCTAAAGATACTGTTATATTAACTGCTGGATGTGCTAAATATAGATATAATAAATTAAATCTTGGTGATATAGGCGGTATTCCACGAGTACTTGATGCTGGGCAATGTAATGATTCATATTCTCTTGCAGTAATAGCTTTAAAGCTCAAAGAAGTTTTTGGTTTAGATGATATTAATAAATTGCCTATAATCTATAATATTGCGTGGTATGAACAAAAAGCTGTAACAGTATTACTTGCTTTATTATATTTAGGTGTTAAAAATATTCATTTAGGTCCAACATTACCTGCATTCTTATCTCCAAATGTTGCTAAAGTTCTTGTTGAAAATTTTGGTATAGGCGGTATTACCGATGTTGATAATGATATGAAATTATTCTTTGGTGAATAAATCAAATTTAAGAAGAAAAATGCCTGATTAATCTCAGATTAATTCCACAGTTTTTTAAAATAAAAAAGGGAGGGGAAAAATTTCCCCTCCCTTTTTTCGTATGCTTTTATAAACCTATTTCATTAATAATAATTTTTTTGTCATTATTTTATTTGAGGTTAACAATCTATAAAAATATACACCTGATGGCAATTTATTCCCGCTGTCATCTGTTCCATTCCATTCTACAGTATATAATCCAGCCCCTGCTTTTTCATTAACTAAAGTTTTGACTTTTTGACCCATTATATTATAAATATCCAACTTAACATCTGTATTTTCAGCCAAATAGAATTTAATTTTTGTATTTGGATTAAAAGGATTTGGATAATTTCCAATAAGATTAGTTTCTTTAACCAATACTTTATGTTCATCAATACCTACAGGTAATAATTTATTTAATTCTTTTTTAGTTGAAGCATATACTTCTTTAGTATCAAGATTTTGAACAAATCCAACCAACTCACAATTATCTTTCACCCATCCTGATTCTAATGTTAAATCAAAAGTTAATTCAACTTTTTCTGAATTTAAATCAAACTCATTCCCTTCTGCACCATTACCAAGCATAACTCTTTCAACGAAGTCAAGTTTAGTTTGCCCCTGCCAATTTTCTTTAATATGAGATTCTGTTAATGCTACAAATGCCCTGATATTTTGAGCAGGCAATTTCCCATTATTATTTATAGTCAAAGTAATAGAATAGGTGTTATCTCCTGTTGATTCGCCATGTAATGCTAAATTTAAACAAGTTTTAATATTATTTACAGAATCCATAACTCCCTTGTAGCTATCATATAAACTATTAGTATGGTTGCCACCTACAATATCTATTATTCCATCAAAAATTGCAGTCGGATAGCCGCCTGGATTATAAAAACCGGATCTGCCTTTGCCATAATTATTTTCATAACTATCCCCTCCATGATATTCAATAATAGCTACATTATGGCCTTTTTCAACCAAGTCATCAGCACCCATAGCAGCACCTGGACAATAAGGACACCATGTTCCTGTAAAAATTTCTAATAAAATATATTCTTTATCTTCACTATAAGTATTAAAAAACGAAGTCAAATTATTATTATTTGCATTTAGATCACTATCCAGTAAAATGCCACACTCAGCATAATAAAAATTATTAGCATCAGCTGAAAATGCTGCAAATTTAACGTCTTTAACTTCATTTGTATCTAAGTTTATTTCTTTTATAGTATCACTATAAACAATATTACCTTCTATATCTGTTAATTTCATAAAAACATTACATACTTCTGGATTTTGTCCAATATTTTTAACTTTAGCAGTAGGTTCTATTGCCTGTTGATAATCCAACTGTCCACTACAATTACCAATTTCTAATAATTTAACATCATGTTCTGCACCCTGCACTTCTCCATAAACTCTAATATTCCAGTTACCCTCTATACCATACTGGTTAATATTTAGCCAGGAATCTCCTAAATTAATCAAATCTCCTTTGTCAACAACAGTAGTTCCACCATCTATACCAGCAGGATATTTCCCATCTCCATGGGAAACAGTAATAGTAGCCCAAAATTCTTTTGAATTATCAAGCACAATTTTTTCTGGCAATGTATATTCTGTCCAATCTCCTACTTTAAAATTAGTAATTTCCTGTTCAAAAAAACAAGTATCAGTCTTTAGACCACTTGTACCATAATAAAATTTATTGTTATTTTATTTTTTTTTATAAAAAAATATTGCTTAAAAAATAATCATATATTATTTTTAAACTTAGAATAAATTAGTTTCTATTATTTTTTTCCACTAAAGGAGGTTATGATGAAAAATTTATTTATAATATTGTTTTTATATACAACTATTTTAATGGCCAATGAGACTAAATATACAAAATATGTGAATCCTTTTATCGGAACTGGTTCTATGAATAGTTTAAGTCTTTCTGGTAGTAATTTCCCTGGAGCATGCTATCCTTTTGGAATGGTAAAAATAAGTCCTGACACAAAAGATAATCCAGAAGATCCATGTAGTGGTTATGACTATGCTGATAGCACTATTGTAGGTTTTAGCCAGACCCATCTCAGTGGTACAGGCGTTGCTGACTTATTTGATTTTTTATTTATGCCATATACTGAGAAAATAAGATGGAACCCTTTTAAAGAAGAAGATGGTTCTCATGGATATTATTCAAAATTTTCTCATAAAAATGAAATGGCCTCACCTGGATATTACAGAGTAAAATTAGATGATTACAATATATTAGCAGAATTTACAGTAACAGAACATTGTGGTTATCATAAATATACATTTGATGAAAACAGTCAAAATAGATTTCTCATTGTCGATTTTTTTCATAGTTTAGATAAAAAACGTCCATACTGGAAATGTAATATTATAGAATCACAAATAAAAATTATTAATGATTCAACTATAGAAGGATACAGGCTTATAACCGGATGGGCTCCTCTAAGAAAAATATATTTCAAAGCTGTCTTTTCTCAACCAGTTAAAAATTATTATATAAAAGCATATAATAAAATATACACAACTGCAACAGTTGTTAATAGCAGAAATTTAAAAACTGTTTTTGAATTTGATAATAAAAATAGCAATATTATTGCTGTAAAAATTGCACTATCCTCTGTCAGTTATGAAGGAGCAAGAAAAAATTTCAAAGAAATTGCTCAAAAAGACTTTAAAACAGTAAAAAAAGAAACAGAACAAAAATGGGAAAACGAACTGTCATGTATAGATATAAAAGCGGATAAAGATACTAAAACAATTTTTTATACAGGATTATATCATGCTCTAATACATCCAGATAATATTGCAGATATTGATAGCACTTATCTTGATCAAAATTTTGTTGAAAGAAAGGCAGAAGATGGAAAACATTATAGCACATTTTCTCTGTGGGATACTTTTAGAGCATTACATCCTTTATTAACTTTGATTAAACCTCAAAAAGATGTTGAGTTTATTAATTCAATGCTCAGACAGTACATTTACTGGGGGTATTTGCCAATATGGCAATTATGGGGTAGTGAAACTTATTGTATGATTGGTAATCATGCTATACCTGTAATAGTTGATGCCTTTATAAAAAATTTACAAGGTTTTGACAAAGAATTAGCCTACAAAGCAATCAAGAAATCTTCTTTAAATTCCCATATAAATTCGCCTTTTGAGATTCTTGATAAATATGAATACATTCCGGAAGATTTAAACAGTCAATCTGTATCCATAACTCTTGAAATTGCTTTTGATGATTGGTGTGTGGCACAAATGGCAAAGAAATTAGGTTATAAAAAAGATTTTGAATATTTTAAAAAGCGCTCATTATATTATAAGAATTTATTTGATGAAAAAACAAGATTCTTCAGAGCAAAAAATTCAAAAGGAGAATGGATAACTCCATTTAATCCGTTATTATATGGTGGAAATGGGGACGCACCTTTCACAGAAGGGAATGCATGGCAATATTTATGGTTTGTGCCTCATGATGTATATAATTTTATTAAATTAATGGGTGGAGATAAAGAATTTGAAGCTAAATTAGATACATTTTTTACATTATCAGACCGCCCTGAAAATATTAATGGAAATGCCTCTGGATTTATTGGTCAATATGCACATGGAAATGAACCAAGCCATCATATAATTTATCTATATAATTACTGTGGAGCTCCATGGAAAACAGAATTTTATGTTAATAAAGTTTTAAAAGAACAGTATAAAAATGCTCCCGCAGGATATTCAGGCAATGAAGACTGTGGACAGATGTCTGCATGGTTCATATTAAGTGCATTAGGATTTTATCCTGTGAATCCAGCAAGTGGAGTGTACGTTTTTGGAAGTCCCTATATTGATAATGCTATATTAAATTTACCACATAATAAAAAATTTGAAATAGTTGTTCACAATAGAAGTGATAAAAATATTTATATAGAAAAAATTATGCTTAATGGTCAAAAATATAAAAAATTATACATAACGCATAAAGATATTACCCAAGGAGGAAAATTAGATTTTTTTATGACAGATACTCCTCCAAAAGAAGAATTAAAAAATTACGAAAGACCTATAGAAATTATGTAAATATTCTAACCGCAAAGATTATAATAAATATATCTTTTTTTATAACATATGTTGATGAGAAATATTTTTAAATTTCTAAATTAGTGTGTAATAGGATAAAATTTAGCCTTGACTTAAAGTAAAAAAAAAATTAATATATAAATTATGAAATCAAAAGATATATTAGCTGATTTATCATTAGATGAAATTATTACAATAATTAAAAAACGGAAAATATTACCTGAAGATAAAATAGAATATAATGAAAATAAAAAGTTAGAATACATAGGCTTAATATCCTATGACCAAAAAAATTTAGAACATACTATTAAATATTTTAATCAAATTTCCTGGAAAGAAAAAAATTTATTAATGTTTATCCAGTCCGAAGGTGGGGTTGTAGAAGAGAATTTTTTAATTGATGCTTATTATCTTGGAAATAAAAATGTTTTCAAAAATGAGATAACAAATTTGTTAGAATTTGGATTTCTCTACTTAGATCCTTTTTATGTAAAAAGATTTGGAATTAAACTTTATGGAATACCTGAAAGCTATCAGCAATATATTCAAGTTCCAATTTTTCTGGAAGGTAAATTAGGATTTTATCTATCTCTTTTAGAAAAAGAAGTTTTAACTAAAATTCAATATGATTTTTTTCAAGAGGGACTGGAATGTCAATTTAAAGATTATTTAATATACAAAATAAAATCCATTTTGCTTAATCCTGCAACATTAGAAAAAAGTTTAAATAAATTACCTATATTAAAACAAAAAGTGATCACTACTGTAATGGAATTTGGTGGACAACTGTGGCTATCAGATATATTGAAAAAATTAGGAATCAATAAAAAACCAGATGCTGCATTACGTAACTTAATATGGAATAACTCATTTCTATATATTACATTACAAAAAAATAAAGATTATTTAATAAGAATTCCAAGCGATATATTTTATTTAATGAAAAATAAATCAGATAGAATTTACACATATCAAGATGCTTTAAATACTTTTATAGATAAAAAAGTATACAATAAACAAACTAAAGTTACAAATAGCTATGATTGGTATAAAGATTTTATATATATTTTAAATACTATTCAACAAGATAAATTAAATAATATTTTATTTAGAGGCTTTTCAAAAAAACAACACTCTTTTATAAAACAGCAAGATTATAAAGGAGTTCCTTATATAGTATTTTTTATTCTACTTGCACATTATAACGGAATATTGACAATAAAAAAGAATAATATAAAAATAAATGACTTATCTTATAAACTTTCACTAAGTTCTAATGCATTATTATATCAACTGACAAAACAATGGATAAACAATTATTTATTTTTAGAAGTTTTCGATAAAAAATATTTAAGAATAGAAAAATATGAAAAATTAGAAAAAGAAGACATTTATAATATAAAAAGTTTTAAAATCCAGTTGATACGGGTATTAAAAGATCTCCCATCTAACAAAAAAATCAGAATAGACTCTCTTTTTAAACTATTCTTTGACAATATTAAAATAAAAGAATTTTATAAAACCTTTGATTATAATATTGCAAACTTTTTTTCTTTTACAAAAGAACAAATTGAGCATTTAAAAAATCTCATCAGAGGACCTCTTTTCTGGCTGGGGATTATAAATATAATCAACAAAGAAAAATTAGAATATTTTTTTGAACAACTCACAAAATCAATAGATCTCAATCATTCTGTCAATTCATTAATTAAACAAAATGCAATTCCTAAAATTGATGCTTTTATAGAAATCACCAAAAATGGGAAGAATGTTTTAACATCATCTTTAGAAGGGTTAACAGAAAAAGAAAGCGAAAATCAACCTCAAGAAAAAATATCCTTTGATAGAAACAAAAATATTATTTCCGTTTCTTTAAATAATAAATTTGATACTATTATCAAATTATCCCTATTAGGAGAAATCTCCGATATAAAAAATAATATCATAGAAATTAAATTGGACAAAAAGAAATTAAACAACAATAATATAATCACACCAAAAGACTTATCACAACTTATTGACATAGAAGAAGATTTTGAAACCTCATTAAAATCAGAAACTCATAATATTGTATATTTAATCAATCAAAATAATTTTGTAATAATAATCCCCCATAATACATACAAAAAAATTGGTACAGTTCTTAAAGACAAATATCCAGTATTTAATATTAATGGAACTCATATTATCTTAGTAAAAACAAAAAAAGCCTATAAAGAGCTTACAAAATTTTTACAAAACAATAATTTTTCAATTAATGAATTAAAAGGAATATAACCATGGAAGCAAAAATTTTAATTTTTGGTTATAATGAAGAGGAAAACAATAAAATAAAAAATTTTTGTTTAAAAAATCATTTTCCAGAACCAGTTATTTTATGCCAATCTCACAAAAAAATTCTAATTAAAGATTTATTGATTAATCGATATGAACCCCAAGATTGTATAGTAAGGCAGGACAATTTAATATTATTCAATAAATTACCCAATTATGAAATAAGTAGATTTATAGATTTATTTAAAAAGGAAGGTCTAAGGATACCATTATGGGCAGCTGTAACAGAACATTCAATCAACTGGTCATTAGAAGAACTTTTAACTGAATTAAAAAAAGAACGCGAAGAATTTGAAAAAGCAAAAAAACAAGCAGAAAAAGATAAAAAATAAAAATATTAATCCAACTAACACATAGTCTTAATAATTAATATGAAAAAATTAATATTCTTCTTTTTTTTTATTATAAAAATCTATTCTATAGAAAACCAGGTCCATATACACAGAATATTCATTATTGATATTTCAAATTCTATGATAGGCTTTGACATCCAGGAGAAAAAAGAATTATTTAAAAATATCACGTGCTACATAAAAAATAAAATTGATGAAATGGAAATTGAAAATTCCGAAGTTAGCTTTATTTTATATGCTGCAGATACAATTATTCATAGATTCAAAATATTAAATAATAATAAAGCAGAAGTTAAAACGTTCCTTGATACATTATATACTCATATCTTGAAATTTAGACACTCTCATTTAACATTTTTTAGCAGTTCCTATATAACATTGGGTATCTTAGCAAGTTATAAATTACAACAAATATATGATGCAACCTCTATTAAAGAATTATATTTATTTACAGATGGAGATTTTATAATACCTCAAGGAACATTATACCCAATATTTTTTCCAAATTTGATAGATAGTTTAAAACAATTTCAACTTACACAGGATGATCTAAGATATTTTTTCTATTTCCCATTATATTCAAAACCCGACCCTACAATTAATCAAATTGTTCAATTAGAAGGCGGCCAAATCTTTAATGATTTTGAAAATAATTTATGCACAGAAAGCAAATATGATTCCATCTATTTTTTAATAAAAGTATTGGATGATAATTTATTACCACTTGATAGTGTACAAATAATTTCTAATAAAAACAGCAAAAAATATTTTACAAATAAAAACGGTATTGCAACGATTAACTTAAAAATTCAAATACCTACTTTTATAAGCCTAAAATTTATAAAAGCAAGCAAAAAAGATAATTTTCTCAATTTTTTTATAACTCCTGAAAACTACAAAAAAGAATATAAAGTATCTGTCATGCTTCAACCAGTACCATTATCATTTAAATTTAATTATGAACTTAAGAAATGTTCTGTTTACACAATAACTAATTCTGACACTCAAAAATCCTATATTGATTCTTCATATAAAATTATAAAATTTTATAGATATGACGATAGTTTAACTAATTTAAAATTTATCCTTAAAAATGTTAATAAAAGTGATTCAATAATTAAAGATACAGCTATTCGATTAAATAAATGGCAAAATTTCTATGAGATAAATGTCAAGAAAGGAGATATAAATAAATGAACCAGGATCAAGTTAAAGCAATGCTTTTAGATATAAAAGATGATGTACCTGAATTTAAAGTTATTTTTTCTGGTAAAATTAGCAGAAAAGTTAATGGGTTATATAAACCAGAAAGCATGGAAATAATTTTACATAATAAAAATTTTAATAATGAAAATGAGTTAATATATACTGCGATACATGAATTTGCACATCATGTACAATTTTCAATGGATGATTCACCTATAAAAAAATATAGACGTGCCCATAATTCAGAATTTTATTTTATTTTTTATCAACTATTAGAGAAAGCAGAAGAATTAGGATATTACAAACCTGGTTTTGAAGATATACCGGAGTTAAAAGAAGTCACTAATATCATCTTAACAAAATATATAGAACCAAGTGGGGAATTAATGAAAGGGCTTGGTGAATTATTAATAAAAGCTCAAAATATCTGTAAAAAAAATGGGTTAAGATTCGAAGATTATCTTGATAGAATAATCAATTTCCCTAAAAGAGTTGCAGAATTATCAATGAAAGCAAAAGCTTTTGAGCTTGATAATAAATTAGGTATAGAAAAAATGAAAATAGTAGCTGGCATCTCAGATCCAATTAAACGTGAAAGCGTAGCTCAAAAATTATTAAAAAAAGTTCCAATAGAAAAAATTAAACATCAGATGAAAACTCGAAATTTAGATGATCCTGTTGAAAAATTAGAAAAAGAAAAAATTAGAATTGAAAAATCCATTGAAAGACTCACTGCTTATTTGAAACAAATTGAGGAAGAACTACAAAAAGTAAAAAAATCTCAAACTTAATTATTAAAATTTTATATTTGACTTTTAACTTTTATTTTATTTATATACGATGTGATGAGGAAATTTATTATATTTATTTTTCTTTATTCAAATATAGTTTTTGCTCAAACATATAATAGTTTCGATGATTTTATAGATTCATTATACAATATAGCACAAACAAATAATGATTCTATTATAGACATATTCTGGAATAACTTAAAAGAAAATGTTTGTATTCCCTATAGACAAGATACAAATGTTGCTTTTATTTATAAAAATAAA
>Ga0164318_10000453_pt1 | contig 31228 bp, 25 predicted proteins | sample GuaBasSedimGuay9_FD_113734 | JGI IMG/M metagenome (GOLD analysis project Ga0164318, IMG submission 113734) | Subseafloor sediment microbial communities from Guaymas Basin, Gulf of California, Mexico - Guay9, Core 4571-4, 0-3 cm | ecosystem: Environmental > Aquatic > Marine > Hydrothermal vents...
GATAAGTTATTAAACGTGTGTTACCTATAATATCGTAGTGCGGTGTGTAACTCATTCTTGATCATATCATATTTTCCCCACACCGCATTTATTTTTATTTTTAGCGCTCGATTAGAAAGTTACTTTTCCACCATTTTACATGTATTAAGAGCTTATTTCGACAATAAAACTATTAACATAGCCCCGGAGCATTAATTCATTTTCGCTTTTACCGCTTACTATTATCTTCTTAAATTTTATTTTACTTACAGATGGATATTTAAAAAGAATAGTTAACTGTGCAGTTTTGTTATTAAGGATTATTGGAATTGACTTGATTGGTTCTTTTAATTCCAGTGCATTTTTAGGTATCCATTTTATATCTACTATTTGGACATTATATGCTGGTAGATCTGTTTTATTTTTGATAGTAAATGTTAATTCCCATCCCTCATCAATATCTGGTAAATTGTATGAAACACTGATATCTAGTGCATGGTCTAACGCAAATTCAAGTGCATCTTCAAGAAGTCCATTATTTGCAATTTCATCAAGAGACACTTTACTTAAGCTAAATGTAAGTATATATAAGCCGACTTTATGCCAATCTTTCTTTGGCTGGATCTCTTTGAGTAATGGAGATATACCAAGTAAAAATTCAATTATTTTCAGTATAATTAGCGCGTCGTTTATATGCATTTGCGTATATACATCATTAAAATATATCCTAATAGCCATTAAAGGTGTTAGTGCACTTTCCTTAGTCATTGCCTCTATTGTATTAATAAGGATCATAGGGTATATGTCGATATCAATACTATATCTATCAACCAAGTAGAGTACCTTCATGACTCTTTTTATTTCACGCTTGCTAGGTATTTTAATCGCATTTATATTGATTTCTAGGAATTTCTTAATTTGTATTATCTCTTCCCGTGTAAGATGGACTAATGTAAGGCTATATGCTAACAGTTGGGAAAGGGAAATATTGCTTTTAATCTTGCTTGGAAGTAATAAATAATATGAAGCGTAGATTGACACAACTTTAATGTATGGGTCCACAGAGATTTTTCTAGAGACTTCTATTTTTCCATTTTCAAAGGAACATCCGAAGAAGCCCACATCATTTGGCCTTTTATCAACTATTTTTATAGGGGGGATATCTACGGATCTTGGAGATCCAGATACGCTAGTTACGTATTTTAGTGTCTTTGAAATATGCTCTAAGAGTCTTTGGGCCAATTCTTCAATACTGGGTTCATGTGGAGTTATCTCTTTTATAGTGTAAATTAACTTGGTTTTCTTTTTGAGTATATTGACGAACTTCTTTAATTCTTCACCTTCAAGTGTAATAGCTCCATACATGTGGCCTGTATCCGTAAGAAAATATATTCTCATCTGATTTGGATAATAACTACACATTATGTACCGTGCATGGATTTTAAGCCATTCAATTAATGATTTTGCTTTGGAAGAAAAAATGGCATACGTTTTTATACGTCGTATCTCTACTTTCTCGGGTTTTTTAGTCTTAAATTCTTCATTTGCTACATTCTTTAATATGTTAAATACCTGTCTGTGGTTGATATTCAAGAAAAAGGACACTCCTGTGTCATGATTTTATTTTTTCTTTAATAAATCTTTAATAAAGAAGATATCATCCAGCAGGTCAACATATGCCTTTGAATATGCTACGACAAGGGGTTTCGTTATATTTCTATCTTTTTCACTTAATAAATCAACAATCTTTGCAAGCACATTAGGATGTGGTAGCATCTTTATCAAGTCTTCTATATCTTCTAATAATCTCATTGCTTTCTTATTCTCTTGTATTATTTTTTCTTTTAAGATTTCTGCATATTTAGATTCTAAATCCGTGGCTGGATAACGCGGGACTGCATTTATTAGTGGAATTTCAATTTGTTCAAACTTTAATGATTTTTTTATCTCAGGCAACACAACTAATGTATCTCTGTAAATATTGAGAACTCTTTTTATTAGCTCTATATCATTGTCTAGTATATCAGCAATATTATCTGCATTCTCATTAGCTATGTTTATTGGTAATTTTTCTCTATCAATTTCATCAATAAGTGTATAAAGCTGTTTGTATGCACTTTTCAAATCATTTGCCACATTTTTTTCTATGTACTTCTCATCAATTTTCATCCATAATTTGTATATTTCATCTCGTAGTGCATCTACTAAGCTCTCACTTTTTTTATCTTTTTTGCTCTCAATACTTCTAAATGCCTTTACAATAATGACATGAAGTGGTGTATATTTTATTTTCTGCATATAACTGACTTCACCATAAACTAAACTAAAGAATGAAACTCGTCCAACTATTGGTATGTTATACTCCGTTTCAGGAAATGCAACTTTAATACGTTCTATTACATTTTGAAGTCTGTCACTTCCATCATATTTCTCTACTATTTGTTTCAAGATATCTAACAAAATAATTAACCTAACGGTATCTACTTTAAACTCTTTATCTTGAACACCAAGTTGTTCCATTCTGAAAATTACCTTTCTAACATCATAAAGATCCAATTGTTCCAATTTAAGTCAACTCGGTGGTTTATTCTTTATTGTCTAATTATATTTCATCAAAATATGGCTTTAACTTATCATATGTTTGAGAAAGATACTCTGGCATTACTTTTGTATTGCTGATAATTGGCATATAATTTGAATCACCAATCCAACGTGGGACTATATGAACATGAATATGCTCCTCAATACCAGCTCCTGCCGCACGGCCTATGTTCATCCCTATATTGAATCCATGGGGCCCCATGGCTTTTTTTAAAGCATTTAATGATAGCTTTATTGCTTTGGCTATTTCCAACATTTCCTCATTAGTAAGGTCATCCAGATTACTTACGTGGCGAATAGGTGCAACCATTAAATGACCGCTGTTATATGGATAGCGATTCATAATTATAAATGTATGTTTTCCTCGCCAAAGTACCAAGTTTTGTTTATCATCTTGATCATTATATGCTTTGCATAATATACAATACTTTGGCTTTTCGCTTTCAATGTATTCAAATCTCCAAGGCGCCCATAAAATCTTCATGCTGGTCACCGCTCTATAGACGTATTGGTGTCTTATATGGCTTCTGATTATTTGAAATTTTTTCTAGAATCTCTAGTAATATCTTCGATACACTTCTCATATCAAGTGCATTTGGATTTGTCTCCGCATAATAAATTAACTTATCATAGTACTTAAATTTGGTTGCCAATGCAAGGGGAAATGTCTTATAACGATAGAGTGGAGATGTCATTATTACCACTATTGGCAAGTCAAAAGAGATATCTTGCGTAACTATTTCTTCGAGTAATGTTATCCCTAACTCTCGTGATTCATCGTTATTTGTATCAATGAATATCATGAAACATTGCGTTCCCTTATAGAATGTTTTCCTTGTTGTTTTCCGTATAGCATTTATATCAATATCCCAAAACTGCAATTTGAATAATTTTTTTCTACTGATCCTTATGCTTGTGATTTTAAAAGATAGTCCTATGGGCTGATAATATGCCAACTCTACATTATCAAGCACATCTTCGTCCTTTTCATAAGGAATTGGAAGGTACTTTAAAAAGTTTTCAAACATAAAGTTTGTAGTATCTAAAACGATTATCTTAAAAACAAAGACATTTTTCGGTTTTCCCTTGTATGCTCTTACAGGAGTCTCTGTTTTTATAGATACAGATTCACTCGGCACTTGTGAAACATCTATTCTAAGATGATCAAATAATGGTCTCAATGACTTTATAAGATCTTGGTTTGAAATGTCAATTTTATGACCTTTCAGCCATGCTCGTATAGGAAAAAGAATTTCATTTGGCATGTTAGATACTATGTAAAAGCTTCTGAGAATCGTGTCTGTATGGTCCAATATGTACAACTTCCGACCATCTAGCTTAATTCTAAATTTTTCTGTTAATTGGATTTCCAAAATTTCCACCTTGTTAGAAAAAACTTCGTTTAAATATGCATTATTACTAAGTACCAATAAAATTTTCTGCCATATCATTTTACAAACAATAAAAAGAAGTTACGATAAAAGAAGGATTATGTTAGCTTAGCTCTAAAAGCTTAGATAGATTCACTTCAAAAACTGCTACTGGATTTTCAAGGCCATAGTTTACTAAAACTTGTGGATGAATCTCACCTATAAATCCAACAGGTGTGTCATTAATCAATATCTCTGCTGACCTGCCTTTGATTAGGTAGGAGTATGTTTTCTCAACTAAGTAATAGTTTATCTTAATTTGTTTCAATAGATAATGAAGTGTGCTATGAATGTCCTCAAAACTGACTGAGACATCGCTTATAGCAGCAGCTGCGTGTAGCTCCTGTACTGAAAGTGTTTCCGCTTTTTTTGAAGGAATAACAACCTCGCCAACTTCAAAAACACGTTGTGGATATGGTACATGAATGTTATAACTGAGGAATTCTAGCATTGTCGGTGTAATCATATCGCGTAGTACAGAGTACAAAATACTCATGGGGTTTTCTACTTCAATTACTGGCCTTTCTTTCCTCATAAACTTATCAAATAGTACTGTTTTATTGGTCATTATGTAATTTCTTATCTCTTGATACCCTGCACCAACCATTATATCACGAATTAAGCTAGCAAAGGTCTCACTTTCAAGTTCTTTTCCAATAGTGGAAATGTTTGGCAATTCAGGTTCTATTTTATTGTATCCATAAGCAATAGCAATATCTTCGACAATATCTACTGGATGTAAAAAGTCTGGTCTATACGGTGGAATCAGTGTCTCTATTATATTATCTTTCAATAAGTGTCCGTCAAGCCGTGCTTTTCTGAGGAGCTCTATTATTTCTTCTGAACTTAGATTCATACCTAGAATTTGATTCACGAAATCTGTTTTTAGCTTCATTTTTTTAGGTTCAAAATTTGGTGTCTCTACCTCTCTATTGGGGTACTCAATAAGTATTTTGAATATTTTAGCTCCTCGCTCTGCTAAGTTAGCACTTATGACGTTGAGCGCATAATTTATAGTCTTTTCATCAATTCCCGTGACATCAATGAAAAGGTTTCTAGTTTTTTCAGTTACTTTTGTATCCTCGCTGTTAATTATAGGTGGCATTGAAAGAACTGTGCCTTTTGAGTCTATTAAAAGTGGATATTTGTCAAATTTCTCGAGAAGATGAGCAAACTCACGACCCTTTGGGTGCTCTTCTAATATCTCTGTGGCTGTCATTTCCTTACTTTCCTCTAGTGGTACAAATTTAATTTCCTTTGGGTCTTTAGCAATGTACGTTATTGGACCTTGTATTGTTTTTAAATCATATATCCCTATAGATGCTTTTCTTCGTCTTCTACCCCAAGTATTGTGAAGTTTTTCTTGAAGTTGCATTAATTGTGCAATTGTATTATCTTCAAGTTCTATATCTGTTACTACGGCGCCAACAATATGTGGTCTAACAGAGTTAACACTAGGATCAACTCTAATAGTAAGATCCCATCGGTCTATCCAATATTGAGGTATTCCTGTCTCAATACCTAAGAATCCTTTCAAAGTTCTTGCGATACCTTCGACAGATAACATGTCAATGCGATCACTCTCAAACTCCACAGTCATTATATCATTTTCCACATCATCAACTTCCCCCTTAATAAGTAAGATAAGCTCCTTTAACTCATTCATTGGAATTTGTTTTCCGATGAGTTTTATAAGATCTGAATAAGAAATTTGTATTGTCGGCATATTTTACCACCTCAAAGGTTTTTCTCTTAACCATTGTAAATCTGGAGAATGAAGATGCCGAATATCATCTATGTCCATCATTGCCATTGCAAGCCTTCCAATTCCAATGCCCCATGCTAATACTTGTATCTTTGGATACTCATATCCTGCTGGGATTATAACTTCAGGACGGAACAGACCTGCGCCTAAAACTTCCATCCAACCAATCTTCTCATGGTAAACAAAAGCTTCTACACTGGGTTCTGTAAATGGGAAATAACCTGGCTTGAATTTAACTTTCTCAAATCCTAATTCTTTTGCGAACTGTGCTAGGTATCCAAGTAAATGCTTGAGTGTAAGGCCTTCAGCAACAACAATACCCTCGCACTGTTGAAATTCCATTGAGTGTGTCTTATCAATGACGTCTGGCCTGAAAACTTCTGCTATTGCAAACATTTTATGAGGCGGCTTTACACCAGAAGCCAAAGTTCTTGCAGAAATTGCAGTTCCCTGAGTTCTAAGAATAAGCCTTCTGGCAATATCAAAACTCCATTTATAGCCCCACCCTGTAGAACCTGTTATCCAACCATTTTCGTGAGTCTTCATTACGTTCTTAACATATTCTGTTTTAGGAATTCTTGCTAATGCCGATGTTTTCACCACGTATGAGTCATGTATCTCTCTTGCGGGATGGTCTTGAGCTTGATATAACGCATCAAAATTCCAGAATTCTGCCTCAACAAGTGGGCCTTTTGCTTCTACAAATCCCATACCTATTAGTATTTTTCTGACTTTCTCTAAAAACACAGTATATGGATGCTTCTTTCCAGGATATATTGCTGGTGGTAACACTTGGATGTTATATGGTTGGAATTTAACTTTCCTCCAAGCACCAGAAATTATTATTTCTCTCGTCAATCTGGTTACTATTTCTGGCGCTTTTTTAAGACTTTCTAATGCCTCTTTTCCTTGTTCTGTTAAAATTAATGTCCAATAATTAACTTTTTTCTCTTGTATCAAATTTCTTTGTTTTGCTAACTTTACAGCAGTAAGTAGTCTGCTGGGTATATCACTTTCCTTCATCTCTTTGTTTGCTTCTATAATCTCTAAAAGTTCTTCAAGGTCTGTTTTTTCATTGAGAACTGATTGTCCTCCCTCGCTCACAAAAACTTTAGTATTCCCATCAGGCATTTTCTCAAATATCAGCCATCCATTCTTTCTTGCCCAGTTAAGCCCAATGTTCATTTCGCTTTTAGTAAGATCACCAATGGTCTCCCTCTTTAGATCCTTCGTTGTTACATCTCTCTTTTCAAGTATTGCTTTAATCAAGCGTTTTTCAGGCAATCCTTTTTTAACGTAACTTTTTCCTTCTTTTGTAAGCGAATATACTACCACTGTATCTTTGTAAGCTTTTATTAGTCCTTTAGACACAAGTGATTCAATTGAAGAGACTACTTGCTCTGTCTTTAATTTGGCATTTTCAGCTATTTTCTCTGCTGTGCCTTCGCCATTCATTTTGTTTAGAGTCAACAATATTTTCTTCTCAACATTACTAATCCTAACTGACAAAATAACCCACCTCATCCGATGAGAAATTCTCTACAGCGGTGATGCCAAGATCAAGATAATATCCACTAGTATGAAAAAGAGCGAATCTGAGGGATGTTAATAAAATTGGCAGGGCATCACCAGTCACCAGCATATTAATACAATTGTATTGAAACCTTAATTCATTTTAAATAATATAAATTTTATGTGATTTTTATTTTTTTTGAAAACATTTTATCCTAAACATCTTATTATATACGTGAACCTGTTCTCAGAAGAATGACTATATTTTTACGCAGTTGAAGGCACGTCAATAATGATGATGCCACTATGGAAATGAATGTTATTAATCCAAGAAGTTCGAGTAAAAGATCATAGGGTATAATTAGTGGAATTGTTATTTCACTAACTAAATTTGTTGCTTCAGTGAGTTCAAACGCAACTACTAAACTACTAAAGAAACCTACCAAAAAGCCACTTATCGCTATCAAGAATGATTCAAAAACGAATATCTTTAGAACTTGTAATTGAGACATTCCGATACTTCTAGTCAATCCGATTTCCCATTTCCGCTCGTTGATTGTAGCCATAAGTCCTGTAATATGGCCAAGAATAGAGATTATTACTGCAAACAGTAATAATGTGGTAAACATAAATGCAGTTTGTTCGTAAGACTCTCTAACATCCTCAGTAAGCTCAGCTGTTGTTGCTACTTGTATGTCATAATCGTCTCCAAAATTTGATATAATTTCTTGAGATATGTCTTCTGGGTCCACATTGTCACTTACTTTTACAATAAAACGACTTACTACAAGTGAATTTGTTATGTTTTGGAATGTTATCAGAGAAACTAATGCATCAGTGCTAGCCGCATGTTGTGAAAACTTAGTAAACGTAAAACCAGGAACGAACGTAGCTATTACCGATACATTGAAAATATAATCCTTACCAGATATTTCAAGTCTTATTTCATCACCTATGTTAACTCCTAACGCATCAGCCAGTCCCTTGGATATCACTATAGAGCGATTGTTCGCTTGTAATGCTCTCATTGCCTCTCTTGCAGTCATCCCCTCAAAGCAGTCATTTGTTACATATGTTGATTCTGCAAATGTGGTTGTATTGATACCATATATATTGAGTGAATATTGCCGCCAGAATATCAGATCACCAACTTTAGCTGTCTCTGGAACTGTAACTGTCGTTACACTTTCTACACCTTCTATTGTACTAATGTTTTCTGAGAGTGATATTGGAACTGTGGATGAACCCGCATAAACAACTATATCACCGCCTAAACTGTTTTGAATTGATATCTGTGCAGTATATGAATATGTGGATGTTAAAGTGCCTACTAGCAGTATGAATGCTATACTTGTAGCTAACATGAAAAATGTAAAATCAGTACGCCGTCTATTTCTGAGAATGTTTCTTACAGCAAGCCGTCTTTCTATTTCCATTATTCTATATCCAATAAGAGAAAATATTTTGATAAAAATTGGTAATGCAGCTGTTGCAGCTATTGTTATTCCAATTAGTATAACTCCTAGATTAAGAAAGTTAAACGCAATTCTCATGGCTTGAGTGGCATAAAAGTTAAGGACTGGAAAGTAAACAATTATTGCAGATGATGTAGCAAATACTATGATACCTCCTACTAGTAAAGATGTGTTAATTCTCTCTGGGTTTAATGCGGAAATTGCTTTTTGAATTCGTGTAGCTCTCCGCACCGCTGGCGATAATGCCTCGATTGGTGTTATCCTTGCAGCATTTATTGCTGGCATAATTCCTGCAATTATGCTAATTGTAATTCCTAGCAAAAAACCATAAATTGCAGAGTCTAATTGAATTGTAGGAAGTATAACAGTCAAGTTTGCACGTGTTAGTAATATTGGTGCTATTACATATGGGCCAATAACATAACTTGTTAAAATTCCAAGAATAGATGCTATACTACCTATTATAATGGCTTCAATCAAAAATGTAATAAGAACTTGAAACTTGGAAAACCCAAGTGATCTAAGTAACCCTACTTCATGTATTCGTTCATTAACACTTATCAGCATGGATGAAGCAACCAAAACAAAAGCCATCATCAGTGCAACTAAAACAAAAATGTTAAGAAGTACTCTCTGAGAGTTGATAACACCACTTAACTGAAGTAACACTTGAGCCTTTACAAGCATTACTACATAATTAAATCCAAGCTTCTTTTGAATACTACTTCCTATCTTTACCATGTTATTAACTGTTAGATCAACGTCTGAAGGATTTAATAAATCCTCGTTTATCTTAATGAATAGCATATTTGCAGAGTTATTCACACCCAATAATGTTTGTAAGGTGGCGATATCCAGAAAGATAACATTTTGAATGTCTTTTGGTAATTTTCCCCTTTGCTCCGCTATACCTGAAATTGTTATTGTTGTATTGACGAATGTGTGTTTTTGAAAGTTATACGTTGTCAGTGTTATGTTATCACCTACATTATAGCCTAATAATTTTGCAATCTTTGGTAGCACTACTGTTTTGTTTCCTTCTAAATCCAAATCTCCGCTCACTAACTCAAAAGAACCAATATATTTATCCAAGCTTGTGTTAATACCAACTAAAAGTAAACCAAGTGTGTTACTTGATTCTGTATAGGTAATCCCTTTAAATATCAATCTGGGGACTGTAACATTAACGTCTTCAACACTATTAACAAGATTAGTTACATTTGTCATGTTGAAAAATGTGAGGCCTTTTTGATACACAACTAAATCAAAATCACCTAGTGCATAAGTGTAACTCTCAAGAATGCTATTACTTATTTCGGTTATTGTTGAATTTACAGAAATAAAAAGAAAAACCGCTAGAATAATACCAATAAATGCTAAAGCTGTTCTGCTTCGCCTGCGAGTTAAGTTCCTTATTGCATACTTGATATATAGTAGCATAGTTGTATGTTAGTATAACCTTAATATAACGTTTTTTGAAAATGCTTCTTTTCTTGTTTGAAAAATAATCTAGACTTTAATTAATATGGCATTGTTGTTTTAAATGTATGTCAAAGTTAATTAATCATTATATGAACATAAAATAAGTGTGAGGCTGGGATCCTAGATCCAGCCTCTCATCGGTGTGCGCTGTAGGGGAAACAAGGGTCATTGCATAGCTCCCCTTGCACTATGCTACAGCAATATCCTCTGCTCTTATGATTTATGCAAATGTATAAAATTAATCTTTCTAAATTTTCTCGATATTGCGTTTTTTTCTTAATATTTCTATTATCAAGCAAGTTATACTTTCATATTTTGTAAAGAATGGTGACGTTTTTCGTTTTTGTATTGCTTAATAAGAAAAAATTTTTAAAACTAATTTGTTTTGTGTTGATACGGGTATGCGCTATGAACGAGAATAACCATTCAATACTTGATTTATTTTTCAATCCAAAATCAGTTGCGGTAATAGGGGCATCTCATAACCCTAATTCACTAGGCCACATAACATTCAAAAATTTTGCAGATAACAAGAAATCTGGATTATATAAAGGCGAACTTTATCCAGTAAACATAAAAGGCGGCGAAATTCTGGGCTATAAAGTATATAAGTCCGTGTTAGATATACCTGGAGACATTGACCTTGGTGTTATTATTGTTCCAGCTAAATTTGTACCAAATGTCATGGAAGATTGTGGTAAAAAGGGTATTAAAGCTGTTATCATTATCAGTGCAGGATTTAGTGAAGTGGGTAATGTTGAACTAGAGCAGAGAGTTTTACAAATTGCGAGGAAATATGGTATTCGTATTATTGGGCCTAATGGTCTTGGTGTGACTGATGTGTATTCTGGTGTAGACACAACATTCTTGCCATATGAAAAGCAAACACATGACGGCCGTATGTTACCTTCGTCACCTAAACCCAAACAAGGATACATGGCTTTTCTTAGCCAAAGTGGGTCATTTGGTGTAGCAATACTAGACTATATGATTGGTGAAGATATGGGAATTACAAAGTTTGTCAGTTATGGCAATCAAGTAGATGTTGACGATACTGACTTGATAGAATACCTAGAGAAAGACGACCGTACGAAGGCTATACTAATTTACGCGGAATCCATAAAACATGGCCGAAAGTTTGTTGAAGTAGCAAGTCGAGTTTCAAAGAAAAAACCAATAATAATTCTTAAGTCTGGTAGAACAAGTGCTGGTGCAAGAGCAACTGCAAGTCATACTGCATCAGTAGCTGGTAGTGATGACCTCTATGAAGCCGCATTTAAAAAAGCAGGTTGTATTAGAGCTAATACAATGGAAGAAATGATCGATTACGCAAAGGCATTGATATACCAACCACCTGCAAAGGGTCGGAATATTGCAATTCTAACGGATGGTGGCGGCGCAGGTATCGTTGCTGCTGATACTGCAGAACTCCATGGTCTTGCTATAAAACCATTGCCAGAGCGAGTTCTTGAAAAATTTAAAGAATTACAGAAAGAAGGTGTGCTTCCAACATTCGCTACATTCTCAAATCCAGTTGATATTACTGGAAATGCTGATGCGGAGATGTACCGTGCATCTGCTGAAGTTTTGCTAGGCGATGAATCAATAGACGGCATGATACTCATATTACTACATCATCCACCAAGAGTTGATCCAGATATTGCACAAGTAATGATAAAAACTATCAGAAAGTACAATAAACCAGTTACTGTCTGTGATATAGGCTCATTAGATTATGCTAGATACATTCGTGAAGAGCTAAACAAGGCAAAAATACCTGCTTATCCGACACCTGAGCGTGCCGCGAAGGCAATGGTTGCTCTAGTCAAATACGGTGAGTATCTTAAGAAACAGAACTGCTTATAAAAACTCAAATTGTTTATATTTTTATTTAACACACATAATTACATGTGTTCTATTACTCCTTCAAGAAAACATTTTTTATTGTAACACAGAAAAGATTATTTGGATGGTATATCACAATTAATTGCCGAATTAAAAATATTTGAACGAAACTCAAATTTTTTAAAGAGGTAGTCCAATGACAAAAGTGAATGTTGGTCCTTTTGCATGCCCAATATGTAAGGCAACAATAGAACGAATTACAGTAGAGTTAGAAGCTATAGAATCTATGTATAAGCAGACGGCAAAGCCAGTTCCAGTAGTTGTCACATGTCCCAAGGGGCATGCAATAGTTGCTTACCTCTATACTGTTAAAGAAGGTAATACGAAAAAAGTGTTGATTCGAAATGTACGACCTGCAGTCAGCTCTGCAGAAGAATCTGGTGAATCTGCCGCTGAGAAAAACAAAGATAACTTTAGAAAAAGTATTGATGATTGGTTGGAATCTCTCTAAATTATGGAGGTTTTTTTTATGATTATAGCAGTTCATGTTATTGATAACGCGGGAATACCTAAGCTATCTGTATCATTGAAAGATGAGGTTATTGAGCCTGAATTAATGAGCGCTATTGTTACAACATTACGAACATTAACTGAAAGTCTTACTCAGAAGAAAGAATTAGAAAGCTTCACGATTGCAGGTACACAATTTTTTGCAGTGCCTGCGGGTGAAAACATAGTTGTCATAGCTACAAACAAATATGATGAGACAGATAAAATTAAACTTGATGAGTTGATAAAGCTAGTATCAACCGCTGAAGACCTTGAAAAAATCAAAGGTGATATATTAAAAATTCTAAAAAAGAGAATAGGCCTTCGAGAGAAAAGCAAACAATGGGCTGACGAGGTCTGGGGTTAATAAAGAACTTGATAGCGCGAAATATGTACTCATAGATAATCATTGTTGCATTAAACATAGCAAAGATTTTATTTGAGCTTCGTACACATTTCTTGGTGGTTCAATGATTCTCGCGTTGATTGATGCCGATGTACTACTTATTGCTATATTTGGAATTTTAATAATAGAGTTTTTTCTGATTTTTTGGATATGGCGATCGAGAGACGATGGAACTCCTGTATTACCTATTTATCAACATTTTAACGCAATATCAACACAGCTTGCTTCTTTATCTGATGGATTATCGCAAGTATTGTCGGCAGTTGTTGGTGAGAAAGCTTCATCATTCAAAAAAGGCCAAAAATTTCAAGAGAGTGTATACTTATCTCTAAAAGGTGCGTTTCCAGACGATAGAATAATATACACAGCTCCTGAACCCTATAAAGGTGACATCATAGCTTATCCTCGAATAAAACTACCAACTGGTGCCATTATTGAATTTCCTAAGCCCATTGTTATTGATGCGAAGGAATACACTCGGCCTATAGGAAAAGACCAAATTAATAAATTATTTAGGGATATGGATCGTCTTAATGCATTTCTGGGCATTCTTATAGTCTCTGATGATCGTACGATCTCTCATTATTCAAACAGATATATCTGTGACGGAAAACGGACAATTTTTATGATTTCCGCAGAAAGCAAAGCATTTTTGGCACTTTATGCTATGGTCCGATATTCTTTGTCACTTCTGGCCTATCAAGGTATTGACGTATCACAGATTGCAAAGATAATGGAGCGAGGCGGTATTGCAAGCACACTCTCAGAACTTGAAAATCTGTTTTCAGAACTAACACACAAACTTGAAAGTTGGGAGAACAGAATAAGAAAAATGAGAAACGAGATGGATACGCAAATGAAAGAATTCTTAACTCAAATACAAAAAATTACCAAGACGTATCAATAGGTAATTATTTTATTTTTTAGCACTTCCGGGTAAAAGAATAAAAAATTATTAAGTAAAAACAAGTTTTTCTTTCCGTTTTTATTTTAAAAAATTTTAATTACTCGAAGTTAGATGTTATTGTGGACGCTTAGGGCTGATTAGTATGTCACCAATTATACAACCAGGGATTCTATGTAAAGAAGGAGATATATCAGAAAATCTAATAATTACAGGAGATCCTAGGCGAGTCCCTAAACTTGCAGAACTGCTAGAATCTCCATATAAAGTCGCTGAAAATAGAGAATATGTGACATATAATGGTTATTGGAAAGGTGAGCTAATTACAATAATGTCAACAGGAATTGGAGCACCAGCCGCAGCAATTGCATTGGAAGAGGCAAAAAACATTGGTGTTAAGAAAATAATTCGTGTTGGAACAACTGGTGCAATGCAGCATAGAATAGCTATAGGTGATGTGGTAATTCCCTTTGCCGCAGTTCGAGATGAGCGTACAACCCTTAACTATGTACGAAAGATATTTCCTGCAGTTGCAGATCCAGCTTTGTACTTCCGATTAGGATTTTTCGCCGAGAAAGAAAAAATTAAATTTTTCAAAGGCATTGTGTGGTCTACTGATATCTATTATCCTAGTGACTTTACAAAGATTGTCGATTATTGGCAAAGGCGAAATATTATATCTGTGGAAATGGAATGCTCAACTTTATTTACGTTTGCATATATTAACGGCTTAAAGAGCGCTGCTATACTTGTTGTAGATGGTAATCTTGTTGAAGGCACAATGATGAAGGCTATGGATGAGAAACAATTAGCAAAGAGTAAAGAAATAGTTAACAAACAATTACTTACTTCAGCAAAAATAGCTTTTAATGCAATTTTGGAGTAAAAAATTGTGCGTGAGAGGGATGTATATGAGTGAAAAAAGGCGAAGAATTATAATAATGGGTGCTGCCGGAAGAGACTTTCATAACTTTAATGTCTTTTTTAGAGACAACGAAAATTATGAAGTTGTGGCTTTTACGGCAACACAAATCCCAAACATCGAGGGGCGTGTTTATCCTCCCGAGCTAGCAGGGAAATTATATCCGAATGGGATACCTATATACCCAGAGGAAGAATTACCCGAATTAATAAAAAAGTATAATGTTGATGCAGTAGTGTTTGCGTATAGTGACGTGTCTCATGAATATGTAATGCACAGAGCGTCAATAGTAAATGCTGCTGGAGCAGATTTTTGGTTGATGGGTTATAATACTACTGCTCTTAAATCTAGAAAGCCAGTAATCTCTGTATGTGCTGTTAGAACTGGTTGCGGAAAAAGTCAGACAAGTAGGAAAGTTACAGATATACTTCATAAGTACGGTATTAAATATGCTGTAATTCGACATCCTATGCCATATGGTGACTTAAGAAAACAAGTGGTTCAGAGGTTTGCAAGCTATGAGGACTTAGATAAAAATGATTGCACCATTGAGGAAAGAGAGGAATACGAACCACATATAGACCGTGGTAGTGTTGTGTACGCAGGTGTAGATTATGAAAAAATCCTTAGACAAGCTGAAGAAGAAGCTGATGTAATCCTCTGGGACGGTGGAAATAATGATATTCCATTCTACAAAAGTGATTTTCATATCGTTGTTACGGATTCCCTGAGACCTGGCCATGAAGTCAGTTATCACCCTGGTGAAACAAACTTCAGAATGGCTGATGTAATAATAATAAACAAAATAGATTCTGCGCCACCAGAAAATGTTGAGACCATTCGAAATCATATTCGAGAAATAAATCCAAAGGCCAGAGTTATTGATGCTGTGTCACCAATCTTTGTAGAAGATGCTGAAAAAATATATGGTAAACGAGTAATTGTAGTCGAGGATGGTCCAACATTAACTCACGGCGGTATGCGTTTTGGTGCAGGCTTTGTGGCAGCTCGAAAATTTGGGGCGGCCGAAATCATAGATCCAAGACCTTATGCTGTAGGGTCAATCAAGGAAACTTATGAGAAATATCCACACTTGGACTTAATTCTTCCAGCAATGGGCTATGGCGAACAACAGATGAAAGAACTTGAAGAGACTATCAATAAATCAGATGCTGACCTAGTGGTTATAGGAACTCCCATTGACTTAAGAAGAATACTCAAACTCAACAAACCAGCAGTGCGTGTAAAGTACGAATTACAAGAAATTGGAAATCCAACACTTGAAGATTTACTTAAGCCATTCTTAGAAAAATTCAACTTGATAAAGAAATAATTTAAAACTCTTTATTTTCTTTTATTTTATTACCTTAAGAAAAGGAAGTATTATATTCTATGCTATTTATTTCTAAGCTAGACTAGAGTGTGTGCATTATGCCTGTCGAAATTATATTCCTAGGTACAGCCGGGGCAGTACCGACTGAGAACAGAAATCTGATCGCTACTCTGCTACGTCGTAATCGAGATCTTTTTCTTTTCGATGTGGGGGAAGATATTCAAAGACAATTTGTAAAAGCAAAAATAAGCTTTAATAAACCATTAAAAATATTCATTACACATTTCCATGGTGATCATATTAATGGCCTCCCTGGTTTGCTCTTTCGTTTTTCAATATCCGAACGAAGCGAACCACTTGAAATATATGGCCCAAAGGGAATTTTGAGCTTTATCAAATGTCTCGATGAAATAACTGGGCTACATAATACTTTTCCAATAAAAGTTTACGAATTTAGGGGTAATACAACGCTTATAGACACTCAAGAGTATGTCATAAGGAGCTTTATAGTTGAGCATAATACAGAAGCATATGGTTATATTTTTCAAGAAAAACCACTACCAGGGAGATTCTATCCTGAGCGTGCAAAAAAACTTGGTATTCCAATGGGCCCTCTTTGGAAAAAGTTGCAGATGGGCTCGTCCATTACACTGGACGATGGACGAATAATAACACCAGATATGGTTCTGGGCCCTCCGAGAAAAGGATTAAAAATAGTTATCTCTGGAGATACAAAGTACAGTGAGCAGGTTATAAAAGCTGCTCAAAACGCAGATGTCTTAATTCATGAATCTATGTATTTAGATGACATGATGGATGAAGCTGCTCTTAGAGGGCACTCTACTGCTAAGGATGCTGCACGGGTTGCAAAAGCTGCAAATGTAAAACTCCTTATCTTAACACATTTTAGTTCGCGCTACACTGAAGTAAAAAAATTTGAAGATGAGGCGAGGAGTATTTTTGATAGTACTATTGCTGCCTACGATTTACTTCGTATCATGCTAAAAAATGAATAATAAAGTTGAATATGTAATGCCATATTAATACTAAATTTTTTCAGAAAAATCGGAGAGAAATAAAATATAAATACCTCACATTTGAAAATAATAATCAACTAAATAGAATTATTATTTTAGTAAAAAGTGAATTAAAAAAAATAAAAAAATTAAAAACCCTAGGGGGACTTAGTTTGATTTACTCAGTCTGGATTATAAATAAGGATGGACTTCCTTTACTTCATAGAAATTATTCACAATTTAAGATGGATCCGGCGCTATTTTCTGGGTTCGTTACTGCAATTTATAATTTCACACTTGAAATGGGCGGTGGAAAGCTTAAAGAAATTGGTATGGGCAACTCAAAATTAGTTCTTTATACACTTCCTGGAGGCGGATTTGTAGTTATCGTTATAAGTGCTACTGACAAGTCAGAACGTTATATTAGTTTTTTTGATAGACTAGAGAAAGAATTATTATCTAGAATAGAATTAAGTCAGCATCCAAAGGAAACAGGTAAACAAGAGTTAGCTAATCGAATTCTGGACAATTTAGTAGAAGATTATAATGCTCGATTAATACCTCAAGATTTGTCAAAGATCACAATATTAAAAGATCCGAAGGTACAAACATTATTGACACAGTTATTTTTAAGTAAAGGGACAGGTGAGTTACTTCCAGAATTAGATAGTCAAAGCAGATTTGGCTGCAGATATCCTCTTGCGGAATCTCTTCTAGATACAAACACTGAAAAAGTTATTTTGATACTAAACCATCTAGCAGATGTGGGAATTCTCTTACAAAACGAATATGAAACGGTATTAGCATGCCCTGTTTGTGGCTCTGTAGATATGCATGTTGCATATCAATGTCCCAAATGCGGAAGTACTCAAATTAGAAAAACACGTTTGATAAAACATTATAAATGCAACTTTGAAGCTCCTGCAGAAATGTTCGTAAAGAGTGGTGGCCTTGAGTGTCCTAACTGCCATGCACCACTTAAATCAAAAGGAAGAGATTATAGCGTTGTAGAAGGTTTTTATTGTACAAAGTGTCAGCATACATCTGCTGTTTTTGATGAAATTTACCATTGTTTTAAGTGCAAACAAAAAATGAAGAAAACACAAGCAGACACCATGACAATATTTTACTATACATTAAATCCAGACATTCGTGCAGACCTTGAGACATTCCTAGCAACAACTATGGTCCCAGCAGCAACACATACTTGGGCTGTAGACTATCCAATTAAACTGCCAGAAGTAAAAGATCCAGAATCCCAAGCAATTGTGAAGGAGATTGAAAACGCCAGAAACCAAATTAGAGAAATCGAAGAAAAATGGAAACGTGGAGAAATAACTACTGCAGAACGTGATCATCAATACATCAAGCTTAGAAGTCGAATTAGAGAATTAATGGACAAATTAAAAGTGTTAACGAAAAAGTAGAATACGAGAAAATTAATACAACAACATCATTTCATATTTTTTAATTTTTCAAGTAGATGTGATTTATTATTAAAAAATATCTTTTTAGTTTTTTTTACCAAATTGAGTTAAACATGGTTGTTCAATTTTAAAGAAACATTTATTATTTTTCATATCTATACGTTAATAGAAAAGCCTTAATAATAAAATATAAAAATTGACAGTCTATAATGTTATAGTCCAGATGAGGAGGGTTCTTTTTGCTTTATGCGCTATGGCTTGTTGATAGGGATGGACTCCCGATTACTCAAATAGAATTTCACCACTTTCAGGTAAATCCAATCTTGTTTTCAGGGTTCATTAGCGCTTTATTTAATTTTTCTGTGGAATTGGGTGCTGGTGTTGTAAAGGAAGTAGAAATGGGCACATCAAAACTAATTATCTATTATTATAGTCAAGGAATTCTTCTTGTCCTTGCTGTGAGCAAATCTGATAAGACGAAGAAATATGAATCGCTGATTCAAACTATTGGAGAACGTGTTATTTCTAAGTATGATCTTCGAAGTAGAGCCAATGCTACAAAAAAGATAGATTTGATAAATAAAGAATTGTGGAGTGTTTATAGAGAGTTTAAAGAAAAAGAACTTAAATATGAATTCGACCAAATCCCTCTGCTTCAAAATCCTAAAGTTGCCTACTTACTAAAACAGATGATTCATGGACATATCGTAAGAATAAAACCAGAATTTGATAAAAATGGCCAATCATTCATTCGATATAGTGCTGCTGAAAAGATTCTTGAGATGACTACTGAAGATGTGCAATTTATCCTTAATGAATTAGTTGCAGTTGGAATTATGAAAAAAATACCATACTTAACATTATCCCTTTGTCCTAATTGTAAGAGCGCTGATGTGTACCCAATATTAAAATGCCCAAAGTGTAAGCATGGAACTGTCATTCCTGAACGCTTATATGAGCACTTCATTTGCGGTTATATTGGCCCTAAGTCTCAATTTGTTTATAATAATGAGCTAATCTGTCCTAAATGCCAAAAAAAGTTAGTTACACTGGGTGATGATTTTAGAGAAGTAGAGGGTTATCGCTGTGTAGATTGCAATAATGTTACTACAGAACCACTAGAAGTATTATTCTGCAATAATTGTGGAGCTACATACTTCTCTTTTGAGGGAGAAAAGAAGGTTATCTATACATATATACTTCATACAGAAATTATTGATGACTTGAATGAATATCTATTATCCCAAACACTAGAAAAAAGAAAAATTGTACCCTCTATAAGTACTGTGACAGGACGCACACCTCAGGCCACTGTAAGTACAAAAGTTGATTACTATGAACCAAAACAAGCGAAATCAAAGTTTCAAATAATAAAGGAAATAGCAAAAATTAGAGAGGAGCTTGTATTTCTCAATAGGAAAGTAGAAGGGAGTCGGAATGTTCCCAAAGATGTATTACGAAGAAAAAAGGAATTAACAGAGCGTTTAAGAATGTTAGAACAATGGATAAAAACATCAACTTAACAAAAAAGAAAAAAATTCCTAATTTATAATCTTTATTTTTTACTGTTTTGTTTATGGTTTTTCTATTGCTGGAATTATGTACTACGTATCCTGTATAAAACATATAAATATTTAACCAAAGTTGCTTTGTTGAACAGATCATAATATTGTTAACAAAAGTAAACTTTACTGCTGGAATAACTGATTAATCTCAGTTACATTGTTAACTGCATGTAAATATTTTTGTTGCTTATCTTTAATAACACTCTTTTGTTCAACAAAGTAACCAAAGTTAAGAATATAAGAAAATATTTATTCACTTGAATAAATATTTTTAAGTTACTGAAATCTTATAATTACTTACCCTAATGATTATTTTGAGAGGGCGTGTTATGACAACCCTAGTCAGTTCCGGTATTGATGGATTCGATGAACTAGTTGGTGGTGGATTCCCAGCTGGGAAAAATATCGTTGTCACTGGGGGGCCAGGGACTGGTAAAACAATTTTTTCGTTACAGTTCATTATTATGGGGATATTAAAATACAATGAAAAAGGGATTTTTGTGACAACAGAGCAGAGCATTCCAGATATTAAACGTGATGCGTTATCATTCGGTTGGAATCTTACGGCCTTTGAAGAACAAGATAAATTAAGAATAATTAATGCGACACCTGCAATAATCCCTAGTGTTAGTAAAAAAGAATATGTAATCTCCGAGCCGCATCAGTTATTGGGATACTTGAGTTTTTCCCCAGAAGACATTTTATCATTGATACATGACAAACGGCGTGAGATAAATGCAACTCGTGTTGCTGTTGATTCATTGACTCATTTAATGCTTTATGAAGAAAACCTTTTCAAGGCTAGAGTAAATATACTAAGACTGATTAATTCTCTTAAATCAACAAATGTAACGATTCTAAGCACTGCTGAACGTATGGGGGGCTACTCCCAAGGGGTTTATGAAATAATTCCTTATGTTGCTGATGGCGTTGTCAATTTGTATATGTTACGAGAAGAAAGTAGGAAAATACGTGCTTGTGAAATTTTAAAAATGCGTGGCGTGAAACATTCAATGGATGTAGTTCGTATGACTATAACCAATGAAGGCATTCGTGTGTATCCTAACGAGAAAATTGCGCTAGAACCTGGAAAGCTGATATATATCTAAACTATTTTATTATTCATTTTGAATTTAATATCTCTCTAATCAATCTATCAGTTCTTACTGGAATGCCCTCTCTTGAACTTTGTAACGCGGCCTCTGCTATTGCTAATGCAATTAATCCATCAGTTGCCGTGACTGGGGGGTCTTTATCATTAATAATTGCATTTATAAAAGCTGCTAATTCCAGCTTTAATGGCTCTTTCCAGTGCGTTTTTGATTTCATAATCCACTGCTCGCTCTCTAATTGTACTTCTTGAGTCATGATATCAACTAAAAGAATACCGTTTGCACCCGTTACGTTAATTTCTCTTTTTTTATGTGGTGTAATCCAGTTCGCTTCTATGATTGCTGAAATATCATTTTCAAATTTCATTATAATGCTTGCATAGTCTTCATATTTGTGCCTCAAGGAGCCTGCAATGGTGTATACAGATATTGGATTTGAATCTATATAATATCTAAATAAATCAATATCATGTAAAGCAACATCCTTTATAACACCAATATCACCGACTCTTTCTGGCCAAAATGGCCCTACACGCCGTGCATATAGATGAACAATCTTTCCAATTTTCCCCGATCTAATGATCTCTTTTACAAGTGAAAGACTAGGATCAAATCTAGAAATAAAACCTACCATTAGGAAGTGATTTTCTTTCTTAATACGATTAGCAATCTTTTTTGCTTCTTCTATTGTGCTAGCTATAGGCTTTTCTACAAGCACTTTTTTGTTATAGTCTAGCGCTTTTTCTACAATTGAATAATGCGTTGTGGTAGGTGTAGCAATAGACACAGCTTCTATATCCGCGCGTCTTAATATGTCCTCAAAATTAGTAAAATATTCTGCATTATATTTTGTCGCTATGGATTTAGCTCGCTCTTCATTTATATCACAGACAGCAACAAGATGTGCATTTTCTAATTCATAAAATACACGCGCATGGTTTTTTCCCCACGCACCTGTTCCAATAACAGCAACGTTTACTTCTTTCATTGTAGCACCACGTCTGACACGTTGTTTTATGCTGTACTTAATACTCTTTATGATTTAAAAACTTACTCAAGAAAAATTTTTTGTTGCTAATCGCGCTTTTTTAAGTAATTCTTTTATCAAAATCTTTATTAGTTCATAGAGTGCATATGTAAATAATAAACTTCTCTTTATATAGAAAGAAGTAAAAATAGTAGTACCATAAAAAAGTAGAATAAGAAAAATGTATATAAGATATTTGTTCTGAGGTGTATGAATTGTCTTACGGGGGTTATCTTTACAAAATCGTCCTTGTGGGAGATGGTGGTGTCGGTAAGACAACTATTAGAAAAGCTTTCTCTGGGATTGAATTCACTGGAAGCTACCAAATGACAATAGGTGCCGACTTTGCAATGAAAACAATTTCAGTAAAGAACCCTGTAGATAAAACAAAATACACAATTTCATTCCAAATTTGGGATTTAGGAGGTCAACCGCATTTTTCTGAGGTTAGACGTGTATTCTATGCTGGTGCTCGCGGTGGGTTAATAATATATGATATTACTGATCGAGATACGCTTTTCAATTTGCCTATGTGGATAAAAGAAATACAAAAGGGTGTTGGGGATATCCCACTAGTCATGGTTGGTAATAAAATAGATCTACGTGGTGAGATGCATCACGTAACTACCGATGAAGGTTTATCCTTTAGAGCACTTATAAAGAAAAGCTATAATGCCCCTATTGCATTCATTGAAACGAGTGGAAAAACTAGAGAAAACGTACATAAAGCATTTGAGCTTTTAGCATTACTAATTATTAATAACGAGCAAATACACTTGCTACAGAGTTATATTCCTAATGGAATCTAATTTACCTTACAATTTCCTGTTTCTGAAAATAATAGTTTAACAAAATAAAATAAAAGTAAGTAAAGTAAAGCTAAACAGTGCCATTATTACTAATTGGCTTAAGCACGTACTATATGCGTGCCAGTTTCACCTTTAAGTGCTTCGACTGCTTTATCTAAACTTGTAATAATTGCCTCTTTTCCACCCCATTCAATGAATCTAATGCACGCTTTTACCTTTGGTCCCATGCTTCCAGCTAGAAAATGTCCTTCTTGTAAATACTTCTTAGCTTCAGAAACGGTCATTCTGTCAATATCTTTTTCATTGGGCTTACCAAAGTTAAGTTTTGCTTTTTCTACATCTGTCAAAATGAGGAACTTATCTGCATTAATAACCTCTGCAAGACGTTCTCCAGCCAAATCTTTATCGATGACTGCTTCGACACCCCTAAGTCTACCAGTTTCTTTATCAATAACTACTGGTATTCCGCCACCACCTGATGCAATTACAATGACACCTGCATTTGCAAGGCGCCTAATAGCTTCTGCCTCAATTGGTTTTATTGGATCTGGAGATGGTACTACACGTCTATATACGCGGCCTTCTCCAGGCTTAACCTTTTTGATGATGTATCCTTTGGTTTTCTTTAACTCTTCGGCTTCTTCTTTTGTATAAAATGGACCTACTGGTTTACTTGGATCTTGGAAATCTGGGTCATCTTCACGCACTAAAACTTGCGTAACCAATGTAGCTACTGGTACTTCTATGTTCTCTTCCTTGAAGAAATTAATTAGAGATTGCTGTAACATATATCCTATTTGCCCTTGTGTCATAGCACCTACTACATCTAATGGTTGTGGAGGAACTAGTTTAGCACCTTCTTCTTGCTGTATAAGAAGGTTTCCTGCTTGGGGCCCATTCCCATGAGTAATAACAAGTTGGTATCCCGATTTATAGAGCTGAACAAGCTGTCTTGCAGTCTTTCTAACATTTCTAAATTGTTCTTCAGCAGTTCCTTTTTCGTGAGGTTGTTTAATTGCGTTACCACCTAAGGCAACAAGTATTCGTTCGCCAGCCATTTTATTTCCTCCTATGTATAAAGTAATAACAGATGGTTTACGACTCGTTGAGTATTATAAAAATTTCGATTTTTTATTAAATAAATAAGGCCAAATTTAAAAAATAGTTATTTTTTTGAAAAATAACTTATAATATTATACTCATCACCAATAGATAGGAAAATTTTTGGTGATGTAGGATGGAAGATGAGGCTTATTATCAAACTACAAAGAATGGCGTTGCTATTAAGGTTATACTTGGGGATATAACGAAATTGAATGTCGATGCTATTGTTAATGCAGCAAATAGTCTAATGTATATGGGCGGTGGTGTTGCAGGTGCTATTAAGCGAGCTGGAGGACAAATTATAGAGGATGAGGCTAGAAAATACGCACCTGTTGAGGTAGGAAAAGCCGTTATAACAACTGCTGGCAAATTACCTGCAAAGCATGTTATTCATGCACCTACAATGGCTGAACCTGCTATGCGTATACCCCCTGAAAATATAAGAAAAGCAATGAACGCAATATTGGATGTATTAAAAAAAGAAAAAATTCATAGTGTAGCCATTCCTGCATTGGGTACTGGTGTTGGCGGCGTGGATAGAAAGACAGCAGCGGATATTATGGTATCAGAGCTATTAAAACGCATAACAGACTTGAAAAATCTAAGAGAAGTAATTTTGATTGACATTAATAAAGACCAAGCTGAGTATTTTAAAAAAGTGTTAGAAGAAAGCTGAGTTGGATGTGCATAGCACATAGACCATTGTAATTAAGATTAATATAGTAGCATCAATTACTATATTTCTTATTGCTTGTTTGTCAGCGTTAGCTAGTTTCAGAAATATTATTTTATTGAAAATTGCCGCAATATTGGCTAAAAGTATACCAACACCTGCATACTCAACTGATACAAGGCTTAAGCTGAAAAGTGATGCTATTGCTAAAGTTACTGCACCAGCATTAGCTATACCACCTACTATAGCAGCTGCATAAAGACCAAACGATGTGAATGTAACTTGTAAATATACTGAGGCAAATGTAACTGCTGTAAAAACAAATGTAAACTCAACAGCTGTTTTTAGTGAAAATGGGGTATCAATGGTTAGTTCAAATTCCTTCTTTTCTAAGTTTTTGAAAATATTACGCTTAAAGAAGATTCTAACGCAGTTGACTAATATAAACAGTATTACTGGTATAGCAACATAAACTGTTAATACCTTATCTGGTGTTGGGTCTAGTATTGCAACTAAGATAAGATTTCTAATTATCATTGCGTTGTGAGCATTCAGTATTCCCAGTCTAACGTATTGCCTAACATTTTTTTCTGGTGTGTAAAATTTAGCTAAACTCGATACTGTAGCTTCACTGTTTATAAGACCGCCAAAAAATCCAAATAAGAATACACCTTTATATGCAAACTTTTTGATGGCAATATAGTTTAAAAACATTATAGAAAGCAAAAGTAGCATCAGATAATAAAGCAATCTTAAATTAATAACATTGAAAAAGGGATCTGAAACTCCTTCTGGTATAATGGGATAAACAAGTATTGCTAAGAGTGCTAGTTCAAGTGCAGAAGTTATTTCTGTGGCAGTTAATTCCTTAACAAACTTTCCTACCTCTTCTTTTATCGATAAGATAAATGTTGTGAATAATGAAATAGATGCAGCTATGGTTATTTGTAAGTTACTACCATCATCAAGTCCAACTAGAATCCCGAGGAGATAGGCAAGTGCGAAAACAAGTGGTGTAGTGAGCCCCCACTCTTTAAAGTGAAAAACTTTGTATATTGAATAGATTGTAACGAGAACAATCACAATACCAGTTGCGTAGTAAATATATAGCTCACTACCATACGTGCTTGAGAGGTAGGCTGCAACCATCCCAAATAAACTTATCAAACCAAAACTTCTCAAGCCCAATGGTTGCTCGCTTTTCCATTTTTGTCTCTCAAGACCTATAAGAGCACCTACACCAAATCCTACAATAATTTTTAGTGCTAGTTGAGTTGAAAGTAGCGTTTGCATAACAACCAGCCAATCTATTATTTCTTTATTTGTTTTTTAAAAAACAAATATGTGAGAATCAGCTATTTATTCTTTTCCATGTATTCTTTTTGTATTGTGAAAATCACCTCACTTTTTTGCCGCAATACGGGCAGAATATCGCATTTCTTTCTATTTTTTGACCACAAAATGGACAAAGTATATATTCTTTCATGCCTTTATGTGTGATATTAAAAGCTTCTGCAGCTTCTCTTTTGAGATGATTTTTTTCACCATTTTTGTGTCTCTGTATTTTAACCTCTTGTTTTTTTGAGAAGATACTTTCTTTTATATGCCGCATGGGAGAAACATATATCGGTGGGACTGGTACTGCACTTTTAGGTCTTTCAAATAACATATTTACGACAATGAGTGTTGCTGCTATTGCTATCATTGGTAAAGGTATAGAAAAAATTAACGAATTCAAAATGACTGTGGCAATTATATCGATTTTTATATTTAGAGTAGTTATTATGAGATTGGCAATAGCTGAGAGTATGTACTGCATTATAAAAACGAGAAATCCTAGTATTATGAAGATTGGTATTGATTTCTTAGCAGTTATTTGTATAATTTCTCGGCTTCTAACAATTAGTTTTAAAGGATTTGCTTCTTCAAAAGTAGCAATTTGGGGAATTAAAATAAACAATAGCAAAAAGAAGATACCTGGGAGTATGAATAACATAAAACCTGCAGCAATCAATATATAAGTTAGACTTCCTGCCACCAAGTCTCCCTTTAATGCGTTAAGAATTTTTTCCTTTCTCTCTAAATTCTCTATATTGGAAACACTTTTCTTTGCAATAAATGGAGTGATAATTGTACTTGCCCATAAAAAGAATATCCAAATTGTATAGTTTCCTAATAATACAAGTATTGAATATTTAACATCTTGTGTGAGTCCGTACACTAGAATAATACTTATACTTGTTTGTGAGGTGATAATAAGCCACATAAGCTCACGTGCAATTTCAAGTGTAAAGAATGGTAGTATTAATAAAAACGACCAATGGAAATAGATCCGAAGAGTGTCTGATAATGTTTCAGAGATTTGTATATATGGCTTTTCGCTAACTTCTCTCATGATTATCACGTATAAACAAGTTTAGGTAACTTTCTGTACTTTCCTTTTCTTTTATAATTTCCCATTTATCATCATATACCCATACTATGGGCGGTAAAAGAGTGCAGAACCTTTGCCATAATGGAAATGTATAGGCGCCAGCATTAAACGCAACCATTATATCGCCTTTTTGAGTTGTTGATGGCAAAAAATAGTTTTTCTTTAAGATATCTATTTCTGTGGGAAGATTACCACGAATTGTCATCTTTGAATCGTATCTCACGTTAAGTTTATTAGCAATAGCGAAATGTGTTTTTCCACCACTAAATTTTGGCAATACATTGATCCCTGCATCTAAAAAGACTATTTTCTCATTTACATCTTCTATACCAAGAACCGATGCTAAGAGTATACCTGCATCACCAACAATAAATCGCCCTGGTTCTATTGCTAACTCTATGTTTGGATAATTGTCTTTAAATTTAATAAAAAGGTCATTCAATGTGCTTAATAATTCGTCTGGCACTTCCATTGATTCTGGCAAACCTCCTCCTAAATCGACAAACTTGATATTTACTCCCGCTGCAGATAAGAAATCTATTGCATTAATTGCTTTATTCAATCGCATTTTAAATTCGTCAATTAACGAATGAATTTGTGTTGCACTGTGAAGATGAATACCTATGATATTTATGGAATCAGACATTTGTAGGTATTTCATAAGCTTATTTTGTATCATATCATCATTAAGATTAAATCCAAGGTGTGAAGTCTTACTTGTTGCAATACGCAAAAGGATATCTGTTTGAGCGCTCAATAAACCAGCCTCTTCGTATGTAAGGAGCAATTCAAGATCAGAAAAAGTACTTGCTACTGTTTTTATTTTTGATTTTATGGCTTTTTCCAGCAATTCTTTCTGTTTAATTGGCGATGTGAGAATTATTCTATCTCCGTTAAAATATTTAAGAGCCAGCTCCAATTCAAATAATGAAACTACTTCAATGCCAATTTTCTCATCACTAATAACTTTAAGTACGTGTGGTATTGAGTTTGCTTTACATGAATAGAATATCTTTGCACCATTAACCATGTTTTTTAAGCGATTTATATTATATCTGATTCTACTGCCAATCATTACTAAGACTGGAGTTCCAGTTATGTCTGTAATTTCACTATAAAAGAATCTTCCAATTATTAATTTACCTTTTTTGCTTCGTATGTGTGGTATTGGTAGTTTTTTGAACATTTTTCAAACCTCTAGTAGGTCTTTCTATTTTACGCTTCAGTTCTACTAATTTTATGTATGTTTCTGCCAATTGTAACACTTTTGCAATCCTAGTTACACCCTCTATATGATGCACTAAGGAATCAAGCCAATGAAATATATCACCTGGATATACTTGTAACTCGAAGTTTCTTGCAATAATGTTGCTTATTTGTGATGGATTATTTCCAGCAACTCTTAAATCTACAATATATTTTGAGAAATTAAGTATCCCATGCTCGCAATATGGGCGTTCAGGGCAATTGCATGTAAAGAATGTCTGAGCCCATTTTGCAAACACATTAAATATCCAATTTGGCAGCCTTCTAGTGCTTCCTTTTCTTATCATTAAATCTAATACAGAGCCAGAAAATAATTTTGATGAAACTTGAAATCTAAAGGATCTTACTAGTTCCTCATGAACTTTTGATGATAAATAAACAGCATCGAATGGTTCTATAGATATTGCAATTATAAGGGGATCTTCATTTGTTTTAAGCTTTTTAATTACAGTTTTCGCTTTTCTTGGTGTTAAAAACGAAACTGATGTTGCTAATCCTAACTCAGTGATTATTACATGCTCTTTTTCTTTCGTTTTAACAAAATTGTCTTTTTTAAGATTAGTTACTATAGTTTTTGTATCTAGATTTGCAATTTTCGAGCTTAACAACATATTTTCTATGTCCTCAATTTCGCATTCGTTTAATGTTGAGATATTTGCTAATATCTGCTCCTCTATTTTTTCAAAATCTACTGGTATCTCTACAGGTTCAATTTTTCCTGAAAGGAGCTTAATAGCAACTTCGTCTTCTGTTTCTGTTTGGCCCGAATGAAATTTGTTTCCTGGAATAATAAGAAGAACAACTTTTCCTCTATCATGTTTTCCAAGCCGTCCAGCTCTTCCACAATATTGCACAAACTCTGCTGCTGTTAGCCAGTCTTTTCCCATTGCTAAATCAAAGAAAATAACTTGACTTGCTGGGAAATCAACACCTGCACCTAACGCAGCAGTAGTAATAACTGCTTGGTAATCTCCTTTTTCAAATCCAATTTCGATTAATCTACGTCTTGCGTACGTTAGTCCAGCATGATATGCAGCTACTTTTAATCCTCTTGACTTTAATGCATTTGCTATTTCACTCGTTCTCCGGCGAGAATATGTAAATACGATAGTTTGTCCTCTAAAACCATATTTGCTTATTTGGTTATATTCATGCTTTATTAATTGTTGAAGAAACCTTATTTTTTGATATTCATCCTTTGCCAGTATTAGATGCCTCTCTAATGGGACAGGACGTCCCTCATACTCAACAAGTTTTGCATTCAGCTGCTTTGCAAGGTCTTTTGCATTGCCAACAGTCGCGGAAAGAAATATCTTTTGTGCATTTGGATATATCTTACTAATTCTAGAAATTACACCATCTAATTCAATACCTCTATCTTCATCACATAACATTTGAATTTCATCGATAACAATCGTGCCTATGTCTCTAAGCTTTTTATATGCACCAGATCTTAAAATAAAGTCAAAAGCTTCGTATGTTCCTACTATTATGTCAGCGTCGCTTATATCCATATCCATTATTACTAACTCATCAGTACCAACATCTAATCTACTCATACCGACTCTAATTGCTACTTTAAGTCCTAGTTTTTTGTACTTCTTAGAAAATTCATCGTATTTCTGATTTGCTAGCGCAACTAGCGGTACTAGAAAAACTAATGGTTTTCCATTTAATGCTTTATTAACTCCAGCAAGTTCCCCAACTAATGTTTTACCACTTGATGTTGCAGAAACAACTAAAAGATTATATCCCTCAAACAAACCACTTTTTACAGCCTCTACTTGAATCTCTGTGAGCGTAGTTATGTTGTATTTTTTTAAAATGCTTTTAAGCTTTGGTGATATTGGTAAATCATCGACTTTTATTTTCTCAATGTGTTTTGTCTTTTCAATTATGTCATACAGTGTGTACTTCGAATCCCTTATGATGTCAATATTCCCTTGTAGCATTTGATAAATTGCTTGCAAGTCTCTTTTGTGTGATAAAATTCGGGTTATATGGCTTCTTAAAGCATCTGGAACTGACATTCCACTATATCTCAGTTCTAACATCAATTCATCAACCGCACAATCAATACAAATGGGCTCACCATAAAAACTAGCTACAGTATTATTCTTTTCTAGAATGGTAAATTTCTCCTTGAGTAAGCAATATCTACATAAACTTACCTCTTCTACATTTTTTATCTGCATATTCGAAAACATGTCGAGTAGTTTATCATAAAAACTTGGTTTTGAATCTGGAGGTATAATTATATTTTTGGCGGCTCTGAAATAATCTTTAAAATGTCTTAAGTCAAGATACTCTGGCCGATTATTGCGATCTATCCACATCTTGTATGGTTTTAATTTGTCGTTTTCCTCATAAAATTCTATTTTTCCCTTAAAGTCAGAATTTTTCTGTCTTAACTTTCCCGAAATAATATAAAATAACACTTGTAGTTTCTTTTTTTCTTTTTCTAATCGTTTCAAGACAATAGTCTTATTTCTAAAATATTGCATCATCATAACTCAACTAGCTATATCTCTTTCTATTTAAATCTGAGAAAAAATAATCCCATTTTAACTTTTACTATTGATGTACATTAAA
>Ga0164318_10000454_pt1 | contig 31216 bp, 9 predicted proteins | sample GuaBasSedimGuay9_FD_113734 | JGI IMG/M metagenome (GOLD analysis project Ga0164318, IMG submission 113734) | Subseafloor sediment microbial communities from Guaymas Basin, Gulf of California, Mexico - Guay9, Core 4571-4, 0-3 cm | ecosystem: Environmental > Aquatic > Marine > Hydrothermal vents >...
AACAACCGGCTCCGGTTCCGGTTCCAGCCGTTCCACTCCGGGAGTGGCCACTCCCGGAGTGGAATAATCTTCGGAAACCGGGGTAACTTCGGCGGGTATTTCCGGTTTTTCTTTCTGAAGGAAAAGTTCGATCATCCTTTGCAGATCATTAAAGGCCGCGCGGGCTTCGGGATCGCCCGCCTTCAACGCTTTGCTTAGCGCGCCGGCGGTCATTGAGCCTATCTCTCCGTCTTCTTCAACCTGTAATGCCTTCTGCAATTTTCTGACGGCAGAACGGACATTCCACCGCAACTCTATCGGCAGGTTCTCATCCACATCATAGCGCAAAGGCCTGAGGGTATTTATGAGGGCGCTTTCTGTTGCCGGATACTGCTTTGCCTTATAGCCGGAAAGCGCGCTGCTTGCGTTGTTCAGCAATGTCGCCACTGCTACAGTTACGGCTGGAGTTTCCTCCGGTTCCACTCCGGGAGTGGCCACTCCCGGAGTGGAATAATCTTCCGCATTAATGACCGCTTTCAGAAGTTCCGTTGTAGTCTCGGGACCGACAAGGCCGTCCACATCTATACCGGTGTCGCCCTGGAACTGCAGGACCGCTGATCTTGTATCGACCCCGAATCTTCCGTCTATCTTTCCGGGATTATATCCGAGCTCTTCCAGGGCCAGCTGCAGAACAGTAACAGCTTTGCTGGCGACTTCGGGATTGTACCTGATAAGTTCATTGTTGTTGACAACGTCTATCACTTCCCGGATCTGCTTTATCGCGGCAGGGTGATGTTCCGCGGCGTATTTCAGCCCTTCGTGCAGCTCTGTGAACTGCGGGCCTTCCGGGGCAACGGGTGTTTCAGAAAGCGCCGCTGCCTGAACTGTCTCGTCAACAAACGCCGCCTGCAGCGCTTCGGACGGAACGGGTAACATGTCCGCGGGTATATCCGAAAAAGACTTTGCCGCCCCGAACTGCGCGTCCGGCATCCCGGCCAGCGCGCCGATATCGTCGGCGGGCTGTGGGGCTACGGCAGCGGTCGCGGCATACGACAGGACCACGAAAACCAGCAGGACAACAGTAACGACGCCCGTAATAACCTCGGCATAACGCGGGCTTATCCTGTTCACCACGGGGATCCTTGAAAACAGACCGGATACCTTTGATAATATCCTGGACCGCGTAAGCGAACTTGCCGCTATCATAACCTGGTGCCTAAATCCCAGCACATTCGAATAAGGCCTTGTCCCGGGAAAAAGCGTCCTTAAGGCAATAGACAACTCTCTGAATTTTTTCATGCCTTCTTTGCCCAGAAACTCACGTATCATCCCGCGGTCAAGTTTGCCTGAATCGTCCATGAGGGTTTCGGGTTTCATGTCCAGCAGGCGCAGAATATATTCGTCATGGAACCGGTCGAACATTTTCGACGAATCCTGATAAAGGGGGTTATCCTCCCCGGCCTTCGCAGTCTCGCGCAGCCCGGCAAGATTTTCCGGTGTAGGCTCATTCGCGTACTGAACCGCGGCGACCACTGCCGCGCGCAGAGCGGCCTGATTGCGCCGGTAAACCTCTTCGGCTTTGCGGAACAGATCAAGTACCGTTTCCTGCCTTTTTTTGGCGGTATACCTGGCCATATCCAGTTTGATCTTCTCAAACGCTTCAGAGGCGCCCATTTCCTTCTTCATGATCTCATAAATCCTGTAAAGAGATCCGCTGGCAAGCTCCCTGGCCTCGGCCCCGGCGGCCAGGAATTTCGCTGACAGCGCCTGAAGCCTTTCGTTTTCTTCCGGAAGATCCCTTCTCTTCTCCAGAAACTCCGCGACCTCGGTCTTTTTTGCCAGCGCTTCATCACTGTCATCCGACCGGTCGAACGTTCTTATGTTATTGATGATCCTTTCAATTCGCTTGAAATCCCGCAGCAGGTTGCGGGACAGGGAATAATACTCGGAGGACGCTTTATCCGGCAGGTTATCGGTATACGCGGGCTGATCCGCACTGCGCATCCGGTCTTCTTCCCCTACGAAAAGCGCGAGGGCTGCCGCGAATTCAGTACGTATCCCCGCTCTTTCCGCATCATCCTCCGCGCCCTCGAACCCCTCTTTGAGCTTCCTGATCTTCCGGAGTGTCTCCCCGGCAGCGGCGTCTCCGCTTCCAGGGCCCGCCATAAGCGCTTCTTCGACAATGCGCGACAGGAGAATAAGCTCTTCATCGTCCACATCAAAACGTATAAGCCTTATGGTGAGGCCTGCCAGCTCTTCAAGCTCATCTCTGGTCAATTCAGTCCCTGCCATTACCGAAATATGTGACCTTATCGCGTGATCCCGCAGTCCGGGCGCGCTTAACTTCATGCTGGCATCGTCCGGCCGGATACCGTATTTCTCGTGCGTTACGAGCTTTTCGTAGATATCCTTTAACTCATATTTGAGGAACCCGGCCTTAACGGTAAGGCCGTAATATCCAAGCAGTTTGACCTTTTTCTTCAGCAGTTCGCGGACGGATATACCAAGGCCCTCTGCCTCACGGATATTCGACTTTTTAAGCTCCTCAAGCTCTGCATTGCCCGCTCTTAACATGGCGCCGGCAGGGCCTGCTCCAAGATTCTTAACCAAGGCCGTTCTCTCTTCAAGCCGCTTGACTGAATAGTTCAGAAACTCGGGTTTGACGGTTATGCTGCAGCCGGCAAGCAGGTTTATTTTTCGTTTCAGGGCCTTCTCCTCCATCTTGAGCAGGCGGCCTTTATAATAGGCGGGATCGTTAAAACGCTTCAGAAAAGCGAACGGCATGCCCGCTCTTCTGAGCACCAGCAGTCTTTTAAGATAATCGAGGTATTTCCTGTCCGGATCAGCGTCTTCTCCAGCCGCAGCGCGCAGGCCGGAAAACCATTCTTCGTTCAGCCATTCCCCGGGGATCTCTTTCCGAATGGCCTTCTGTAATATTAATATTCTTTTCTTTATTCTCGACGGGGATGGAGCGGTTATCCGGGAGACAAAACCGGATAAGAAATATGTTACGGCATATCGAAATTCGAGGATATTGGCGCGTGTTTCAAGAGGAAGAGGAAGGGATCTTACGATTCTCACGAACAACGACGGCGGCGCCCTCAGGCCGGTTTTTCCTTTTTCTTGCACCCCCAGGTCGGCCTCCCCTTTTTCGTGCATCAGTATGGAAACAAGCGCCCTGTCCGGCGCTCTTGCCGTGCTTTCCTTCACGTGGATAACCGCCCGGCCCGTAGTTTCGTCAAAATCAGTATGGGCGTAACGGCCTTTATCTACAGTCCACTCCGCGTCCGGATCGATCCGCACGTTATAAGACGCGCCTAATATATCCCCACAGCGCTCCCGCAGTTCGTCCAGGCCTGTCCCTTTCTCTTTCGCGTATCTCGCGTCAACTCTAGCGGCGGCGTGTAATATAAGGTATTTATAAATAAAATAAGGGATGAATATGCCGCCGGTGCCAGCCAGGACCGTTGTCATGAAGACCGCGCCGGACGCGCCCGCCGCTATGGCAAGGGCAGTTCCCATAACCGACTTCCACCCCAGTTCCGGCTCTTCCTTAAGCCGCCTTTGAAACCTATTCAAATGCCGGGAATCGATCCACCTGCTTATCCTTCCGGAAATCTTGAATTTCCAGTTGATAAGGGTCGCGGGTATGCCTAAGGTCAATATCCATATGCTGATGCTCTGCAACATGAATATCCAGCGCTGCGGGAGATACCAGCTGTACAGATCCCGGTAATCCACATCTATATGCAGCTTTTTAATGAATTCCCTCTCCGCCCTGAACGAGTTCCTCTCATATGAAGGCACTATGTCAAAAAGTATCCCGGGGATCTCCTGTATATAGGAAAGAAAAGACGTATATACCTGCCATAAGCTTGTCGGCCATTCCTTATGATGTTCTATCTCATGACGGAATGCCCACGTTGTCTGAAGCGTGCGCATACCCGACTTGAGCTTTATTTTGGTGCCCCTGGGATTCTTAATGACCATCCCCCAATACCTGTCGCCGGAAACGGAGCCGGCAAACCGGTCTGTCTTAACGAATACGATACGGATATTCCATTTCTCGGCATACTCGTATGCCTCGGGATCAAGGACCTTCAGGACAAAAAGCATCCTCTGTATCCCTTCCACCGGGCTTCCGTCCTTATCCACTTTGCTTTTGATATAATCGGGTAAGGCATGCTTATCCATCTGTTCCCATATTCTATCGACTATATCGTTCAAATTATTAACCCGGGTCTGCGGCATAGGCCTATCCTCTTCGTACTCCGCCGGCATCCTTAATTTATTACCCCTGGTAAAATAGGACTTAAGCATGAGTTCGCCCCCGCCTTCGGGCAGGTTCGTTTTCCGGTCCTCGAAATAAGCTGTCTGTCTCATTCCCGCGAAATACTCATCGAATTCGCTTTTCAGCATGTTCTCGTATTCGCGCAGTTTGAGCTCTTTACGCAGTTTGAGCTCTTTCTCATCCTGCAGCCGCGCCTGTTCCGGCTCAGCGGGGCGCTCCCGCTTTTCAGCCGGAACGGTGAAAGGAACGGATGGGGCTTTCTGCTCTTCCGCGGCCGGTCCAGGTGCTCCCCGGACAGCGGGTTCCTGCACAGTGGCCGGCGGCTCGTGCAGAAGAGCCGGGATCAGAGAAAAAAGAAGCAGGGCAGAGGCAATGTACGGGTATCCCTCCCTGTGGACAACCCTGCTCAGAAACGGAAACCGGCGGGAATCGTCAAAAATACCGGTTCTCTTTCCTATGAACCTGAGCGTTATCAGTCCGATACCCGGGACGAAAAAGAGTCCGGCCAGGGCGGGGGCAAGCCCAAAAAAGATATAGATCCCAAAAAACAGGCCGAGCCCTCCAAGTATCGGCACGATCGCGCTGCCTTTCGGACTCAATATGCCTTTTGGCGGCGCGATCCCCGGACGGGCCGGTTCTTCTTTGGCGGCAGGCGTCTCTTCCGGCGCTTTTTCTTTTTCAAGTCTGATCTCGCCTTTTTCAACCTTGCGCAGGATTTTTTCGGCGAATTTGCCGGCAATCTCGAACTGTTCTCTTTCCGTCAGAAAGGTAACCTGCTGAGAAAGGGCGTATCCTTTCCTGTCTATCTGCTTGATCCGTATTTCTGCCTCTTCTTTATCTTCGCCTGATCCGTCGAGAAACCTCTGTAATGCACTGACAGGAGGCATATATCTGTTTATTACTTTTATCAAACCTTTTCGTTCAACCTCATCCAGACCTGCAATGTGTTCAAATACTTCGAACTGTCCGGTCTCTAAAAGCTGCCTGGCGAAACCTTTCACAACACTGCCGTCCTCATCGATATGATCGGACCATGTCCGGGGATAATAGGTTTCCTTCGCGAATTTGCCCGCTTTAAATTCCTTTATTATCTCTTCAGGCGCGTCGCCTGAGATCTGCAGCTGCAGGTAAAACCGGGCCACGATCCCGTCAAATCTTTTCATCATTTGCTCCGAGCCGGCTTCCGGGTCGAGCACGATCTCGGACAGCTCACTGACCACCTTTTCAGGGATTGACGCGATTTTATTGACGACCTCCGCCAGACCTGCCCTGGCCTTTTTCTTTTCTCCGGGATCGCGCATACCGCGGATCCCTCGTGAAGCCTCGAGCAATTCCCCTGACAGGCCGACTATCTGTTTTATCAAAGGTTTTTCCTGCCTCCATATATAATCCAGCACCTCCCGGTTCTCTTCGGATATTCTGACGCCGCCTTCCGCGATACGAGCCAGAACCTTTTTCTGCGAAGTCCTGTCCACGATCCCGGCGTTTCCCAGATAGATACTGGGAAAAACCCCTTTTCGGTCCTCTTCTCTTATCAGCCCCCTTCTGATAACTTCGGTGATAAGCGCGATACTGTACACCAGGCTCGCCCCTTCTGTTTCAATGCTCTTGACGTGGCTGTTGAATTTTTCATCAGAAAGGTCATTCTCACTCACTCTTTTCAGTAATCCGAAAAGCGGTTGAAACCTGTTCCTGTAAACGTGGAGCCGTGCCCCGATAAACTTCCTTATGATGTCCTGCTTCTGTTCTTCTTTTACCGCGGGGATAAAAGCCTCAACAGCTTTCTTCAACTCCGTATCTCTATCCCAGTTCTGAGGAAGGAGCAGCTTCTCCTCTTCCATATCCCTTAATATCTCACGCACATTGCCGGTATTTATTTCCCTGCCGCCCAGCGCCTTAACTACCCGTGGGACCAGGGTCCTGTCAGGCGTAAGGGCGCGTATGATCCTTTCTTTAACGATCGCCCGGCTTATGGAATGCCCAAGCTTCCCGGTAACGGCTCTCGTCTCTTTTTTAAGCCGCTCCTCCCCTTCCGATAACACATCTTTTTTAAAAGTCCCGAGCACGGCGGCGAAGTCTTCGGGGCCTTCTGCCTCTTCTTCCCCCGCCTTTCTTCTCAAAGCCCTCGCCCTGGCGAGAAACCTGTCTCTTTCTTTCTCCGAAGCGGGACTAAAATCAAAATATTCATCCTCGCCGTTCTTTCTCCTGACAAGGGTGACGAAAGACGGGTCTTTTTCCGAACCGGTAAAATCGGCGATAACAGCCGTATCGCGGAATTTCAGGGGCTTGATCCTTTGGACAAACCTGCAAAACTTCTCAAATAATACGTTAAACTCTTCTTTTCTCGATTCAGGCGCGGCGTCACGCACGACCCTCATTCTCTCGATCCACTCGTCCTTGATCAGACTGTCATCCTTCCCGCTGATCGCCGCCTCTCCCAGCGCGTGAAAGAACAACGGTTTAATGCGGGATAAGTCGCCTTCATAACCGTAAAAATACGCCGAAACAGCCAGCTGGTACCTGCCGGCCTCCAGTATCTTCTCGTAGGGTTTCTTTTTGTTCGTAAGTATGGCCACATAGGGACGCTCTTTCCCATTCTCGAATTTCGGGACAACGACAAGATACGACAGGCCCTTTTTCTTCATCATGCCTGTCAGGCCGTCGGTATGGTATCCGCCGGTTATAAGCGCGGCAACATGTTTGCCTTGTTCGCGCATCCTTTTGACGGTATTGGCGAGCATCGCGTTGTTCCTGGCTTCGGCATCGCGGTAAAATTTCCCGGCGCTGTCAAGGCCCTCCATTATCCCCGGGAGATCATACCCGCCCGATACAGGCAGACCGTATTTTCTGCACTTCTGTCTGATAAAGGTGGAATATTTTTCAGCCGTGAATCTGCCGCGATTTTCCTCGAAATACGCGAATTCCCCGCTGGTGAGCTCCATGGAGTAAAGATGCCGTAATATCCGCGCCATCCTGGCCATTTCGTAAAGTTCCTTCTCATCGTCACTGCGGTATATCCTCCGGCGGATATTCTTCTCGACCTCCTCCATCTCGCGGTACAATCCGAGCAGTTCCACTGACTCATACAGCGTGACATATCTGGTAAACTTCATAAGGTCCGCGTATCCGCCGACCGGCACCCCTTTGCGGCCGGCCAGGTCGAGGAGGTACCTGTGATACTCGCCCTGTGATATTTTTTTCTGTTTGAAAGCGAGAGACTTAAGGACCATACCTTCCAGCGCGTCCTTATCCATATCCCCGCTCAGCTCGTCAATAAGTTTCCGGCGGTCAATATTGGCCTTCTCAAAATCTATGGTCTTCTCCAGCTCTATGGATTCCAGTAACTTCGTAAGTTCGTCATATTCGAAAACATCGACACCATACTTTTCCGCCAGTGCCCTTATCCCTTTCCAGTGGTCCGAAAAGCTCAGACTGCCTTCCCGGTGGCGGACACAATTGTCATCCAGGGCCTTCATGTCCCCGGAATAAATATTCTCTCCCAGCTCGGAGAGTTGAGCGAGCAGACCGTCCAGATTCTCTGTCTGCTTCGCGCGTTCGGCAGCCACGGCACGGAAGCTTTCCAGATTTTCCCTGTAAAGCGCCTCATCCTCTATACCATAAAGGCTGATATCCTTCTTCTCGCACGTAACGGCAAAAAATTCCCCCGCGCTCATGCGGCCTTCACGCATCAAAAAGGCGGCGGTGTCTTTGCGGATCTTCTTATCCGGAAATGTCCTGAGCAGGGAAGTGTCGATATAGCCGGAAGACCCCTCAAGGGCGACAAGACTGAGATCGTAATTGGTCACAAGAGAATCCAGAAGAGCGGCTATTGAATACTGCGCGGATAACGAAGCATGGGCATCCTGTATGTGAATAACAACATCGTCACTGCCGCCTGCAACAGTCTCCCGGGTGCTGGCAAGATTATACGGGATGTCAAAACTGTCTTTATAATTTTTATCCCGGTGGGAAATTTCCAGAGGTTTGGCCTGCGCCCAGACAGGTTGTCCGCCCTGGGCCCAGCCTGTCTGCTGATGCAGGAAAAGGACAGACAGTACGATGCTGACGCACCGGATAAAAAGAACGTGGCGCCTTTTCCATTCCGCTACGCCGGAGGTGGAACCTTCCTGAATTGTCTGTTCCTGTTGATCCCGCATAACAACCTTCCCGCATATTTAGACTTTTTTATTACTTAACTTGATTTCATTATATCACACTTTATAGCGAGGTCAATATAATACTTTCTAACTTTTTTGTATATTAACATTCTATCCACCTTTTACTTTACTTACTGGTCTTTAAGGTAAAAAACAGGGGCAGGGATAAACCAGAATCAGCCTATCCCGCATTGAGCTGGTTAAATACCTTTTAAACCAGCTATTGTATAATATATGCCGGGTCTCGGTCAATGATTATTTATATAGATGTTACTGGAAATATTACCGTAATATCTTCAGCTATATTTACCTAATTCTCAAGTATCAGCAATAGGAGTCCTGCAAAAGCCAACCTGGTTAGCAACCTCGGTTACCCTTGGGGGAAAGAGAAAGACGATTTCTTTTGATAAAATAAAGGGGCATCTGAAGCATTCCGTACAGGGCTTTGATTGTCGAGCAAGATTGGTCCCCCGCCAAAGGCGGGGGTTGCGAGACAATCGCAGAGTGACCGTTGCCGCTGGAGCAACGGTCACGCCCCTGGCAGGAATGCTCCAGATGCCCTGTGTAAAAATAAAAAACACAAAACTTTTGTGGAAAGCCGGGCTGTTACGCTGATTATTATTTCCCGGGTTTTTTGCGGATCCCGGGCAGGGAATTCCTCATCGTTTTCCATAGGTTCGCGGGGTGTATCGCTTCCTTGATAATATGGCCAAACTGCTCGAATATCGAATAAATGGCCGGGACCACTACCAGTGTCAGGGGAGTGGCGAATAAAAGCCCCCCGATCACGGTGATGGCAAGAGGGTTCCAGAGGTTCGATCCCTCGCTTCTGTCCAGCGCCATCGGAAGCAGGCCGAAAACAGTCGTTGCCGTGGTCATCAGGACAGGACGCAGGCGGTCCCTTGCCGCCTGCATCAGCAGCCGGAAAAGGCTGCGGCGATGCTTTTTCAGGGTGTTCGCGTGATCCACAAGGATTATGCCGTTGTTGACGATTATCCCCGCGAGCATCATCATGCCGATAAGAGCCCCCATTCCTATGGAAGTGCCGGTCATATAAAGCGCGCCTACCGCCCCTACCGTCGCCAGCATAACGGTCACCATGATAATGAACGGCTGGCGGTAAGATTCGAATATGGATGCCAGGACAAGATATATCAGTATGACTATGACCACAATGGTGAGCAGAAATTCACGCTGTGTCTTGAGCAGGGTCGGGTAATCCCCTCCCACTTCGTAAAAGTAATCCTCCGGCATTACAAGGTCTTCCAGTTCTGCGTCAAGCAGATCAGCGGCTTTCCCAAGGGGTAATTCCCCTATGTTCGCGCTGACCTGGATCATACGCGCCCTGTTTTTCCGCCATATCTCGCTGGGGCCGAGGCCGTATTCAAAATCCACGATCTGATCAAGCGCTACCCTGTCGTCCCCGAGCCTGGAAACGGTAAGAGTGTGAATATCCTTTACTGTCCGCCTGTCTTTTTCCTTCATACGCACTATTGTCTCGACCTCCGAAGCCCTTGTATGATACATCGTGGCCCTTACCCCTCTGACTTTCGCGTGCACTATATCGGCTACCTCTCTGGTCGTAAAACCGAACTGGGCGCTTTTCTTTTTATCGATCCTGAGGTCCAGTTCAGGGCGCCCTTCCCGCATCCGTATCTTGGTGTCGGTGAAATAAGGGATGCGGCCCATCCTTGTGGTCAGCGCGATCGCGATCTCTCTCAGCACGTCGTAATCATAGCCGAAAATGTTCAGGATTATCTCTTTTGTCCCGACCTCCTGTTCTTCCTCAAAATAGATAAAAGCCGGCTGCAACCGGGCGACCTTGGGCCTCAAACTGTCGATTATCTCACTTACGGACCTTCTCCTCTCTTCCAGGCTTACAAGGTCAACATAAACCTTGCTCGACCAGGCTTCTACGCGCGCGGTGAACCCCTCCACTTCGGGTATCTCCTGCAGCATGGCCTCGACTTCCCTGACGATCTCATCGCTCGAGTCCAGTTTGGCCCCTGTGGGCAGTTCTATGAATATGGTAAACCGGTTCTGTTCCGTTGTCCCCAGGTATTCCTTTCCCATCTTTGAGTACACGTACATGGCCGCTATGAACAGAACTACGGCGATCGAGATCACCAGGAACCTCCTCCTGAAAACAAAGAGCAGCGCTCGTTCCTGCCTTCTGTAAAACGGGCGGAGGAACCCCTCTTTTACCTCCTGGGATTCTCCCCCTTTTTCCGCGACCTTGATCCTGGAACTCATAAGCGGCACTATCATCAGCGCGACAAAAAGAGACACGCACAGGGAAAAGGTAACTGTCCACGCGACCCCCCCGTAAAGCAGGCTCATGGATTTCGAGACAAAAAGCATCGGGAGAAAGACAATGACCGTGGTCAGGGTGGAAGCAAAGATCACGACATTCATCTCGGTGCTTCCGGTCACAGCGGCATCTATCCCGTCCATGCCCTGTTCGGTCTTTGTGACGATATTCTCGAATACAACAATGGAGTTATCGACAAGCATCCCCACCCCAAGAGCCAGGCCGAACAGCGTGATAAAATTGATCGTGAGATCCATTACAGCCGGAACGAACATGTTCGACAGGTCCATAAACCCGAACGTTATTATCAGCGATATGGGTATCGACACCGCCACAATGAGAATGGACCTGTGTTTTTTGAAATATAGCAGGAACAGCACAAGCCCTGCAAGCAGGGAATAAAGAAGCATATCAGGCGCGAACATGGCCGCGGCCAGCCCTGCCGGGACAATGAAAGCCGTTTTTTTCCCGAGTTTACCCATAAAAAGCATCAGGATGAATATGATCATTACCGCGCCACGCAGCAGGGAATCACGCAGGTTAGCTATGGAGTTCCCTATGAATTCCGCCTGGTTCTTCGTCACGATGAGTTTAACGTCTTTGGGAAGTATGGCCTCAAGGTATTCGACCTCTTCGAGGATCTTTTTGGAAACACGGATCGTGTTAGACTTGGATTCTTTCTGCACATACACTGAAACAATGGGGTTTACGTTCATCCTGGCGTAGGTTTTCGGTTCCAGGTAGGAATCTTTGACCTCCGCGACGTCTTTGACCCGCACTACGGACCCGTCCGGCCTGGTCAGCACCACCGTATTCTTTATGTCATCGATGCTTACGAACTGGCCTATTGCCCTTATCAGCACTTTGTCCCTGCGCCTTTCAAGTTCTCCCATAAGAAGATTGAGATTGTTCGCCCCGAGCGCGGAGATAAGCCTGTTGATGGAGACCGCGTAACGGAACAGCGCTTTCTTGTCCGCCCCGATCAATATCTTTCGCTCCCGGCCGCCGCCGACTTCCACATTGGCGACCCCGTTGACCCGTTTGATCCGCTCTTTTACTCTCTCATCGACCATCTTGCGCAGCTCTTCCGTAGTCCGTTTACGGCTCGTCACGGCGAAGATCACAATAGGGACATCGGTCTGCGAGAACTGGGCAATGACGGGTTTTTCAGCTTCCTTGGGCAGCTTTTCCTTGACCTTGGCGAACTTTTCCCTCACCTCCATGGCGACCAGCTGCATGTCGATGCCGCGCTCAAAGCTGAGAACAACGGTAGATTCCCCTTCCTTTGATATCGAAAGCATGCCTTCCAGATGTGAAACAGTGCTTACCGCTTCCTCGACGGGTTTGGTTACCATGGACTCAACTTCCGTGGGAGGGATACCGCCCCGTATGTATATTATGATGCTGATCTGGCCGAAGGATATATCCGGATACAGCTCCACCGGCAGCCGCGTCAGGGATATTATCCCCATCAGCGACAACGCGGCAAAGATCATGACCGTGGTTATCGGTCTTATTACGGAAAATCGGGATAGGCTCATTTTTTAGCGCCCGGGGAAAAACGCGTGATCCGCTCTCTGATCTCATTTTCAAAAATAAAAACAGAGGGGATCACGACAAGTGTAAGGAATGTAGAAGCCATGAGTCCGCCCATAACGCTTATGGCCATAGGCGCCCGCAGTTCGGACCCTCTGCCGGCTGCCAGTGCCATGGGAGCCAATCCCAGGACAGTGGTAAGCGCTGTCATGATTATGGGCCTGAGCCTTGCCAGGCTTGCCTCAACAACGGCATCCATCATGCTCTTTCCTTTGCTTATGAGGATGTTCGTGTAATCTATGAGGACGATCCCGTTGTTGACAACGATACCGCCTAGCATGATAATACCCAGAAGAGCGACAACGCTTATGGACGTCTCGGTCGCGAACAACGCCACAAGAACGCCGACCAGGGAAAGCGGGACGGTAAAAAGTATTATAAGCGGCTGGGTCAGGGATTCAAACTGCGCGGCCATGATCATATAAACCATCACTATGGACAGTATCAGCGCAAAGCGCAGGCTGTTAAAAGATTTCTTCATCTCTTCGGACTCTCCGGCCAGTTTCACCATGTATCCGGCCTCGAACTTCATATTCCCAAGCATTGCCTCGACATCCTCAATAACGTCCGATATCTTCCTGCCGATAATGCTGGCAGACACCATGATCGTCCTTTCCTGCCCCAGACGCTTGATCTCGCTCGGGCCTCTTCCTCTGTCGAAACCGGCGACCGACCCCAGCGGTATCATGCCTCCGACAGGGGAATTGAGCCGGATGCGGTACAGTTTGGCATAACTGTCCCTGTCCTCTTCTCTTAACCTTACCCTTATGTCTATCTCGTGCCCCTTTTCCTTGAACTGGGACGAAACGCTTCCTCTGAGGACCATCTGCGCGATCCTGGCAAGATCAACGACCGAGATGTTATACAGTGCAGCCTTGTCTTTATCCACATTTATCCTTACTTCCGGAGAGGTTTCCGGCACATCGTCCTCGATCCCGAAGATCCCCTCTATTTGCTTCAGCTCTCTTTCTATCTTCCGCGCGATACTTTCCATCTCCGCCAGCTCTTCGCCTTTGATCTCGATCGTTATCGGCTTTCCTCCCCCTCCGAACGCCCCGGAAATAACCCCCTGCTGTAAAGCAAATTCTATATTGGTCTCTCTGAGAGCTTTGTCTGCCGCGAACTGTTTCTGGAGCTCCTGGACAACGTCGGTCGTTTCCACTTCTCTCTTCTCTTTAAGGTTGACTATAAGCTGTCCCTGATGAGAACCCATCCTTTTGACTATGTCTTTGGCGGATTTCCCCCTTGTCGACCCCACAACGGAACTGACGGATTCTACATAAGGAGAGCCAAGGATCCTCTCCTCCATTTTCAGAACGGCTTTGTTGGTCTCCGACAGCTTTGTCCCAACCGGCATATCCGCCTTTATAATGAACTGGCCCTGGTCCGTCTTCGGCATAAGCTCTTTTTCGAGTAGATCGAAGAGAAACAGGCTTGAGACACATATCATCAGGACGGCCAGAAGTCCGATGCCCTTATGGCGAAGAAACCCCCTGAGAAGGGTCTCGTACTTCTCAAGGACCTTTTTCCATCCTTTCCCTCCGGCGAAAGCGGTGATTCCTCTGGCCGTCTCTTTCTCCCCGCCGCCCAGTTTACAGCTTAAAAGCGGGATAAGCGTCAGAGCCACCCACAGGGAACCGACCAGTGAAAACGTTACCGTAAACGCCAGTTCCTTGAACAGCTGGCCGGCCACACCCACAACGAACACCATCGGCAGAAAAACGGCTATCGTGGTAAGCGTGGATGCCACGATCGCGTTCGACACCTCTTCGGCGCCGTCGGTCGCCGCTTTCTCCGCGGATTTTCCCAGTTCCCTGTGCCGGAAGATATTCTCGATGACAACGATGGCGTTATCCACCAGCATACCCACGCCGAGCGCCAGACCTCCGAGCGACATCATGTTTATGGAAAGCCCCCCGAAATGCATGAAGGTGAAAACTATCATGATCGAAATGGGGATACTGAGCGTGACTATGGCCGAGGGCTTTAAACTGCGCAGAAAGACCAGTAACACCAGGAACGCCAGAACGCCGCCCTGCAGGGCGGCGTCGCGCACGCCGTTGATGGCGTCCCGGATAAAGATGGACTGGTCATATATGACCTCCATCTTTATATCTTCCGGGAGCATTTTCTTAAGCCGCTTGAACGAACCCCGTATCTTGTTTATTACCTGCGTCGTGTTGGCCTGGGCCTGTTTCTGTATCGAAAGTGAGACATTCTTTTCGCCGTTGTACCTGGAAAAACTGCTGCGTTCCTTGAAAGTATCCCGCACTTCCGCGATGTCCTTGACCAGAACCAGGTTCGCTTCTGGGCTGATGTCCCTTTGAGCCATCTTCTCCTCAAAAGGAACGGGCATTTCGTCATCTGTTGTCTTGCTTTCCACAACGACCTCTTCTATCTCCCCGACCTCCTTGAACTCGCCGAGTGTCCTGATGAGATATTCGTAAAAACTTTCCTTGATCGTCCCGGCCGGATAGTTCAGGTTCGCGTTGGTGATCGCGGAAGAGACGTCAAGTATGGATATCCCGTGTGTCTCCAGATCCCCCTGGTTGACCTCGATGAGTATCTCCCGTTCAAGCCCCCCTTCAACCGACGCCGAAGCTACCCCGTCGATCTTCTCCAGCTCTTCCTTGATGGTGTCCATGGCGATCTGCCTGAGCTGCACCGGGGTGCGGTCACCTGTAACGCTGATCGTCATAATGGGCAGCTCGAACGGGTTAAAAGGAACGACCAGGGGTTCGGTGGCGTCCCGGGGAAGGCGCACCTTTACAAGATCGACCTTTTCCCTTGTCCTGAGAGAAGCGAAATCCATGTTCTGGTCCCAGTCAAACTCGGCGATAACGAGGGATATGCCTTCCTTGGATATCGACTGCACCTTTTTCAGCCCGCTGACAGTCCCGACAGCCTCCTCCACGGGCTTGGTCAACAGTGTTTCTATCTCTTCCGGAGCCGCGTTAGCGTATCCCGTGAAAACGGTCAACTGGGGATACGTAATAGGAGGGAACAGCTCCTGCGGAAGCTTCATCAGCGAAATAATGCCGAAAAGCATGACGCCGGCAAATATCATGATGGTAGTTACCGGCCTTCTTGTGGAAAATTCAGGCAATCCCATATTAGAATATTGTTTCCTGGACCTCGGTTATCTCGACTTTATCCTTATCCTTATATTCCCGGTGCAGTTCGCGGATCACCAGCTCCCCTTCTTCAAGACCTTTGCCGATCTCCGCCACATCGTGCGTAAGGTATGCTATTTCTATCTCCCGGCCTTCAACAACACCTATTTCACCGCCTGCCGGTTCTTCCCCTTCCACCGCGACCGCTTCTTCCTCCTGTGAATGTACCACATAGACAAAATATTTGTTTTCCTTCTTTTTAAAAGCGGAGGACGGGATTATCAGCGCGTCCTTCTTCTCATAGGTGTTGACGATCGCTCTGGCGAACATGCCGGGTTTCAGCTCGTTCTCTTCATTCTCCAGCTCGATCTTGAGCTTTTGCGTCCGGGTCCTCCCCTCTATGAGGGGAGAGATCATATCCACTGTCCCCGTGTATGTGGCTGCGGGATAAGCGTCCAGGAAGATCTCTACATTCTGCCCCAGCTCTATTTTGGGCGAATCTTCCTCGATCACGTCAAATGCCGCGTACACTTCGCTTAAATCCACAAAGATCCCGATCTTATCCTGCGACGTCACGAAAGCACCTCTATTCTTCTCCTTGCTGCCCAGATATCCATCGCTGGGCGCGTATATGTTCGTCTTTTCAATATCCCGCTTGGCTGACTCATATTCAAGCTTCTTCTGGTCAAAAGCCAGTTTATCCAGCCCGCCGAGTTCGTACAATTTCCTGGCTTTCTCCATTTCAAGCCCCGCGTACTTCAGTTTAAGAAGCGCGTCCTTCTGATCTATGCTAGCGATGATGTCGCCCTCCAGAATGCGCTCCCCTTCCTCAAAATTAAAGCTTTCAATCGTTCCTTTTCCGTCAAACCTCAGTTCTATCTCCTTGAACCCTTGTATCCTGCCCATGACCGGAAGGGTATCTTTAAAATCCATACGTTTGACCTTGAAAACCTTCACGGGCATCGTCTCCAGGATCTCCGCTGCTTCTTTTTCCTCTTCTTTCTCTCCGAAAAAGACCTCTTTTATCTTCCCTGCCGTGCGGGACAGGACGAACGTCAGGATCAGGACACCCAGAAGTATCCAGAGATAGTTCTTTTTTATTTTAGCCAGGGAGCTTTCCTTCAAATCAATGTCCTCCGGTTCTTTATCTTTTTTGCCGTTCTTCGGCTGCTCTTTTTTTCTGTTATTCGCCATAATGTCCCCCTGGAATTATGCACTATTCCTGTTCAGTTTTATCTTATATCCGCTTCAGCCCTGTCTATATCCGCTAAAAACTGTTTTACCTTTTTATTGCCGGGATCCAGCCGGAGCGCTTTCCCCGCGTATTTGCGCGCCAGAGAAAAATCTTTCTTCTTAAGATATTCTTCCGCTCTGACCAAATGTGTCTCTATTTCCTCCCTGCGGCGCGCTTCTTCTTCCGCCTTTTTCCTGCGTTCCTCTCTGACCCTGTAATCTTTCTCCGACCGGTCTATACCCGCAAGCTGCTCCCGCGCGGCACGGCTGTCCTTGTCCACTTTGAGCGCTTTTTTCGCGTAGCCGCGAGCTTTACTGAACTTCTTATCCTTCAGGCTGTCACGAGCCTGTCTTAAATAAGCCGCGATATGATCCGTGCGCTTCCGCTCGGCCGCTTCTCCCTTCGCTGTTTTCCGGGACCTCTCGGCATGTTCTTTGCGCCTTCCGGGGGCTTTCTCCCGTTCCAGGCGTTCCTGTTCCGCCTCGTAAGCCTTCTCCGCCCGGTCTATGTCCGCAAGCCGCTCCTGCGCGGCTTCAGTGTCACCGTCCACTTTAAGCGCTTTTTCCACGTAACCGCGCGCTTTGTCAAACTTATTGAGCTTCATGCTGTCCCACGCCCGGGTAAGATAGCCCGCGGCGCGCTCGGTGCGTTCCCGCACGGCCGCTTCTTCCTTTGCTCTTTTTCTGGCGTCTTCTTCCCGCTTTTTGCGCCCCTCCTCTTCCCGCTTCAGACGTTCCTGTTCCTCCCTGTAAGCCTTCTCCGCCCGGTCTATGTCCGCGAGCTGGTCCGACGCGGCTTTACTGCCGGCGTCCACTTTAAGCGCTTTCCCCGCGTAGCCGCGCGCCCTGTCAAACTTATCGACTTTCAGGCTATCGCGCGCTTTTTGTAAATAATTCGCGGCGCGTTTCCGCGCTGCCGCGTCTTCCTTCGCCTTTCTCGCGGCTTGCCCCTCCTTGGCGTAACCGCCGGCACCCGCAGCCGCCTTCTCCTCAACTTCGATCTCTTTTACCGCCGGCACTTCGGCAGGCTTTGCCGCACCGGCTTTCTTCTTCCAATCTTCGTATTCCCTGCTTTCATATTCGGGCTTGAAATAATCCGCAATGCCTATTGCCTTGCTAAGCTTGGTAAGGGTTATATAATAAGACGCTTCCCCCTGCACCGCGCCGTACTTGTATTCGGCGAGTTTTTCGTATTCCTCAATGACCTTTGACGCCTCCATGTCGCCGAACCGGCGCCTTTCTTCAAGGATATCCACAAACATCCCCTGATGCTCAAGCTGCGCCCGGGCCACGTCCATCTGCAGGAGCGCCTTTCTGTATTTGAAATACGACTCTTTGACCTCCATGGCGAGGTCTTTCTTGGCCTTGAGATATTCCTGTTTCGCGCTTTCGAACCCGACCCTGGACTCCTGAAGGTTCGAAAAATATGCCAGGTCATCCAGGAATTTAATGGAAAGGTAGCTGGTCGCGCTTTCCGTCCCGCGGACGGAAGATACCACCGGGGCCCATTTCTCGCGCACGTAATTGTATTCAAAAGTATTTCCCCAGATAGGAACGCTTCCTTTTATTCCCGCGAACCATTCCGGGGACAGCCCTCTTCTTTCCGTCTCATCGTCCGTGGGCTGCCATGTCTCATAAGACTTGCCGAAAGAACCCTGAAAATCTATCTTGGGCCACCCTTTCGCTTTATTCATCTTCCGTTCGAGGTCATAATATTCTATCATCTTACCTTTGATCCTGATGTCAGGACGGTTGGCAATAGCAAGATACTGACAATTTTCCAGGCCGATGGACGGCGCCTCTCCGGGTTCTTCGACAGGCTTGATCTTAATATGCCGGTCAGGCTCTATATTTATGGCCTGAAAAAGGACCATCTCAGCCAGGGTGACATCTTCGCCTGAGGAGATGTATTGAAAGTCGGCCCGGACATTCTGTCCTTTGACCTTAAGATACTCCGCCCGGGAGAGTAATTCGTGCTGATAGGACTCCCTAACAAGATCGTACAGCCGGTTAACATTTTTCTTGAACTCCTCCTGAACGGTCAGGGCCTTGACGGCTTTATCGAGATTGTAGTAGGCCACCTTGGTCTCTTCGACTATCTCGTTCTCTATCTTTTCTCTTTCCAGCTTTACGATCTCAAGATTGGTCTTGGTCTGCTGCAGCGAGAACCACGATCCCATGCCGTCAAAAATATTGTGTTTTATCTCTAACTGGTACTTCTCCCCCATATAATGGCGCGTGTCATCCCCCGCTCCCATTCTTCCGGTAGACCGCTCGATCTTTCCCGTAACTGATGGAAAGAGCTCCCGGCGGGCCTCCCACAACCTCATCTCCGCCAGCTTGACCTGCTTATCGGCCACGATCATGCGTTGACTTCTATGCATGGCCAGCTGAACGCATTCGTCTATCTCATATTCCCGGCCCTCCTGGACATCGCCCAGTTCAAAGGTCTTCTTCGTAAATTTTTCCGCGATATGATCCATCCACCCTTTACCCTCATCGTACCTGTGGAAGGCGTCCGCTTTTTTCTCAGCTTCTTTAAGGGCTTTTTTTGTTCTCTTCTTTCTTGCCTCCTCTTCCCTTTTCCTTTTCCCGAACATCTCTTCTTTATCTATCTCCGTGATCAGGGCCGCGACTTCGCTGTCTTCCGGGGCCTCATCCCGGGCCAGATAGGCATAACGCCTGGCGTTACTGTAATCTCTTTTGGAGAGATATCTCCGGGATCTTGAAATATGCCCCTTGACCTTCCCTTCCGAAGGTTTCCTCACCGCTTCCCTTTTGGCATGTTCTCTGGCCGCCAGTTCAGCTTTCTTCTTTATTCTGCGCTCCCCCTCCTGTATATGCTCCGCGCGTTTAATACGTTCCCGCCCGGCCCTGTACGCTCTCTCCGCCTCCTCTATATCCGCAAGCTGCTCCTGCGCCCGACGGTCGTCTTTCTCCACCTCAAGCGCTTTTCTCGCGTAGCGGCGCGCTCTGTCAAACCTCTTATCCTCCAGGCTGCCGCGCGCTTTTTCCAGATAGCCCGCGACGCGTTCCTCCCGTTTCCGCGCTGCTGCTTCTTCCCTTGCCCGGACGCGGGCTTCCTCTTCTCTGCGCCTGGACGCTTTCTCCTCCCGCCTCAGGCGCTCCTGTTCCGCTTCGTAGGCATTCTCCGACCGGTCTATGTCCGCGAGCAGCCCGCGCGCGTCCTCATTATCTTTTCCTATATCAAGCGCTCTTTGCGCATAGCGGCGCGCCCGGTCGAACCTCTTATCCTCCAGGCTGCCGCGCGCTTTTTCAAGATAGCCCGCGATGCGCTCCTCCCGTTTCCGCGCTGCCGCTTCTTCTCTGGCCCGGCCGCGGGCTTCCTCTTCTCTGCGCCTGGATGCTTTCTTCTCCCGCCTCAGGCGCTCCTGTTCTGCCCTGAAATCATTCTCCGACCGGTCTATGTCCGCGAGCAGCCCGCGCGCGTCCTCATTATCTTTTTCTATATCAAGCGCTCTTTGCGCATAGTGACGCGCCCGGTCAAACCTCTTATCTTCCAGGTTCTTACTCGCGCTCTTCAGATAACCCGCGATACTTTTGGCGCGCTTCCGCGCGGCCGCCGTTTCCGCCGGTTTAGCCGCTTCTGCGGCTTTAGCGGGGGCTTCCTCTTCTCTTTCTCTGCGCCTCTCTTCTCTCTCTTCAATGACCTTGCGCCCCATCTCATTCACGGCAAACGCTTTCTTCACATAACGGCGCGCTTCATCAAACTTGTTTTCGCTGAGCCGCTCCCGCGCTATCGCGAGATACCCGGCGATCTTTTCCGCCTGTCTTCGCAGTTCCGCCTCTTCCTTTGCTCTTTTACGCGCTTCCCTTTCGGCTCTCCTGCGCTGCTCGTCTTCGCGCTTTGCTTCTTTTGCGGCTGCCGCTTCTTCGCGCCGCAGGCTCTGCTGCTGCTGTTGATAAACACTCTCCGCCTGCTCTATCCGGCTTAACAGGTCCTTTGCCTTACGGGTTTCTTCCTCCACTTCGACCACTGTTCCCGTATAAACGCGCGCGCGTTCCCGGTCAAGTTTTTTCTTTTCGATCCGCTCCCTTTCCTTTTCAATATCCCCGGCGATCCTCCTCAGCCTTTTCTGCCCCGCCGCTTTCTCCCCAGCCTGTCTCCGCACTTCCTCTTCCGCCAGTTTTCTCGCTCTATCTTCAATGGCCTTATGCCCCGTCCTGTCTATTTTAAGCGCTTTTTTCACATAATCGCGCGCGCGGTCAAACTCACCCTTTTTGATCTCCGCCTCAGCTTTTTGCAGATACTCCGTTATCCTGCTGTTAAGCTCAGCCTCTGCTTTTTGTAAATACTCGACTACCCTTTCAGCCCGCCCCAGAAGTTCTTCTTCTCCGCCGGTTTCGCGGCGTATTTCCTCCCCGGCGGGATCTCTATCTAAAACCAGTTTCACGTCTCTGTCTTCTTCCGCGTATCCGCGTCCCGCGAAATGCTTTCTGACGCGTTCTAAAAGTTTCAGGATCTCGACCTCGCTGTCTTCCTTAAAATCAGCCTTATCCTTACTCGGAGCGCTAAGGGAAAAACCCGATACGGTTTGATGGGCCCCGCTTCCCGCCAAGGCAACATCAGCACAGGAGGAAAGAATGAAAACCATTAAAAAACCCGTTCGAAGGCTCCTGATATATCTCTGCTCTTTAATAGTGTTCGGCATTTTATCTGTTTTTCCGTCTTTGATCCGGACTACTACTTACGCCTCTTCCGGCTTTTGCTGTTCTTTTCTTTTTCTCTGCCGGTATTTTCTCATGTATTCCCGCATATATTCGCGGTGCCTTTCCTTGTTAGCTTCCCGGTAAAGCTGAAGATACTCCCGGTGCTTGCGTCTCCAGTCCAGCGACCTCTCCCGGCAGGCCTGTTTCCATGATCCGTCCTGGGATTCTTTGTATTTAAAGTAGTTGGGATTGGATCCCCTCCAGGCCTTCATATTCGAGAGCTGCCTTTGGTACTGGCATTCCAGGCTTGAACAGACTTCCTGGTTGGGCCTGTACTTGTTCGGGATAAAAGGCTTTCCGCATATGCTGCATTTTCTTTCCGCGCGTTCGTTCTTTCCCATAATTAAACCTCCATGAACAGTTCCCGGCGGCACAGTGAAGCCGCCCCAATAGAAGATGCTTCCGCCCCCAGTACACCGGGGACGACCTCCAGTTTATCAACCAGCTTTTTCATCAAAAATCTCTTCGCGCTTTCTTTTACAAACTGAATGAAATTACTCTGTTCTCTCTCCGTTCCACCTCCCAGGATCACTACTGCCGGATTGAACATGTTAGCCAGATAAGCGGTTCTCACGCCTAACGCGAGACCGGATCTCCTGACCAGATCTTCGGCCAGTTCATCGTGGTCTTTAGCCGCTCCCAGCACGATTTCGAGCGTTATGCCGTTAACATCGCCGCCGACCATATTGACGATACTGGTCCCCACACCCTTGTTTACCAGGCTTTTAGCCGTAGATACTATGCTGAACTGCCTCCAGGGACGCAAATACGCTTTATCCTCTCCGTTGCTGCTGTCATCCGCTTCAAAGATCATCTCTCTCTTGATCACTACTCCAGTGCCTATATCCAAATGCATATACAGAACATCTCTTCCTCTGCTTCTGTCGCCGCAATCCCTTTCGCCGTACCCCGCAGCTGTCGCTTCACCGGTGACTAAAACATCACAATCAAAAAGACGGCCGATACCGTCTGCCAGGATATCCATACTCCGGGGGTTCTTTCCGGTCAGCTCTTCCGGCAGGGCTATCCCCGCGGAATAAAATCCGGTCCCGAGAGCTTCCATCCCGTTTTTGATCTCTTCTATGATCCCCTTTATTTCCTTGTTCCGGCCTTTCAACTCCGAAAGATGCCTGACCCCGACCTGGGCCCGGGTTATGACTTTACCGCTGAGATCCATAACGGTTAAAAAAGACCTGTCGCCTTTAAACCCCACACCAAGGATCTTTCCGAGGCTGTCATTGAAACTGACCAGCTCATCCTGCCCCGAGCCGGAAATTTTCAAAAAACCGCTTTTGCCGCACAGATTGACATACTCGGACGCCGTGCCGTAAGATATCCCGGCCTTCAGGCTTATCTCTCTAAGTGGCAGAGATGTTTCCACTTCGCTTTTAAAGACATTGAAAATACTTAAGCCGATTTGAGCCTTTTCTTCGTCCGGATGGATACTGAAAAACCGTACACTTTTTTTCTTCTTACTCATATCCTTCTCCTCATGTAAAGTAAGCTATCAAAACTCAGTTTTCTGAAAATTTTGCCTTGAACTAACTTTTGTAGATAATTTTACTTAAATATACATAATGTTATTCCAAAAGTCAAATCTGACTTTAGAAAATACTTATTAAGGCTCCCTATTTGGATCAGTTTAATGGAGAAAAGATGCTTACGACTGGTCAGGCTGTCAGGCTTAGTCCTACCAGGAACGTCCGATTCCCTCCAGCGGAAAATCGGACTCAAAAAGGGTCCCGAAAATCCGCCTTCGGCGGATACCAAGCTTTCGGGCCCCTTTAATGTCCTGTCCGGACTAAGCCTGACAGCCTGACCAGCCACGGGTATCCGTTTTTCTATAACAATACTGCAAGACAGAGATCCATAAAGAAGATTGTGCGCATTTCCACATTCTAAGTATTTTAGGCTAATTTTTGGGATAATCTACAAAAAATCTTTGAAATTATGAATATTTAGCTCCACTTTTAAGGAAGAAGCCTTCAAACTCCTTCCACCGAGGAAAGGCGACTATTTTTTCTTTTTTGTATATTGGGGACATGCCTCCAGAGGTGTGTCCCCTGGAGGCATGTCCCCAATATATAGCTTACAGGGAGATAAGCGCTGCTTCTTCCGCTTCTATCTGGTCTCGCAGTTCCCTGAAATCGATCCTCTTTATGCGCAGCGCTTCTCCCAGGTCCAGTAACCTGTTCAAAAGATCAATGACATCATCTGCCTTTTGCATTATGGCTACACTCCCCCCTGAGATATCCGCAAGCAGCCTGCTTATTCCCTGCAGCAGTTCAGTGTCCATATTACCCGCCTTGAACTCCTTTATTCCTAAAGCCAGGGCAACATGAGGGCCGATCAAGGGATCCTCAGGCGCTGCGCCCCTCCGGCAGCCCTCATAGTTCTCGTTAATATAGTAAACCCGCGGGTCGCCTTCAGGCGTAACAATATCCCCGAAAATATCGCGTCTTCCCGGAGCCTCTCCAGGATGGACATCTGAACCTTCCACGCAGAAAACAACAGCCCGCGCCCTCGGATTTATCAATATATTTTCGACCCTTCCGCTGGCCGTCTCCAGTTCCGCCCGGCTGTCGTACAGAATAACTTTCAGATCCCTTGTCCCGTATTTTTGTTCCATTCTCCGGCGCACATCGTTTGTTATCCCGCTCTCCTGCCCCTGCGACAAAAATGAACAGGGGATAAACACCACCAGCGGCGCCGCCATATCAGTCACGTTGCCGATCACCCCTCCGGAGGACACATAAAGCTTTTCCACGCTCTTTCCGGCCTCGCGTCTGCTTAGCGCCTCTTCCATCTCCAGGCTTCCGGAAAGAATGAACCCTGTTTTCCTTTCCACCGCTTTCTTTCCCCTTTTCCCCAGATCTTTCTTCTGCTTTTCGGCCGACGCCTCATAATCCCCGATCTTCCCGGGATCCTCCATCCTTATCCGGGCCAGAGGATCTCTATGATCGCCCCTGCTGTCAGGCATTATCTTACCGTCTTCCATAACAACAAGCGGATCCCTTACAGCCCGCATCTTGTCGATAGTTTGCACGCATTTTTTCGCCTTAACCCCGGGGGATTCCCCGCCGCCCGCTCTGCCGGTAACCGCCACCACCTCCAGCATAATACCGGGAGCGAATATCTGACCTTCCGGCTTATCGGGATTTGCCGACTTAACGGCGTTTATGAGTTTTTGTTCGTTTATTGATCCCCTTATTGCGCGCGCCGCCTCAGCCGCGGCGGTCTCGATACCTTCACGGTTTATGTTGCCCCTGCCTCCGTAATCGTCTTTCTCAAGCGCTTCGGTAAGCTTATCGTAAATCGCAACAGTCGCAGCAAGGATATAATTGTCAGCAACGCCATGGGTTACATAGGAATTCAGCGCTTTAAAGGAAAACAACCTTGTCCCGAGCCTGTTCAATTCTTTCCTGATCCTGGCGTTATCGCCCCTGCAGTCTTCGATGATATCCCGCAAATACTCCTTATTGACTTCCTGCATGTTTATACACGAATAGTCCGTAAGCCTGCCGATGGAACCCTCCTCAAAATCCTTTAAGAGTATTTTTTTCTGTTCCTCCCGGAGCCCTCCGGCATGACACATTACATCCATATTTAAAACAGTGACGGTGCCGTCGCGATTGATCATCGCGATAAAAAAGTCGATCGGAGGGCCCCTTACCATGAACAGCCTCTGGTGCGGTTCAAGCTGCCCCGCTTCCTCCGGGGACATGCCAAACAGCCGCGTCAGCAGTTCTTCCATTACGGGCTGCCGGTAACCCGTGTAATCATCCAGGCCTTCGCGCGCCTTTGTTCTCCCCGGGGCGGCGGGTTCACGGATCCCCGCCAGGACCCGTCTTATGCGCTCCCGGTTGTCCCTCCTTATTTTTTTTCTCCTGTTGTCAAATGCGCCCTCAACTTCCTCATTCATGACGTTGACCGGCGCTTCCCCGGGCTCAAGGAGCTCTTTCGCGTCCAGTTCTTTGACACTGACCAGCTTTTTATTGAATCCCGGAAGGCCGCGCTTTAATACTTCGGCATAATCGTTAAGAATCCCCTTTTCTGCTTCCCCTGCAGAGAGAGTTCCCTCCGCCGCCTCCCTCACTATTCTCCGCTGGGCTTCCGTCAACCCCCGGACGCCCCACAGCCTTTGTTTCTCGCCGGAGGGCATGGCGCGCACTTCATCGTCCCTCCATTTTTCGCCCGCGTACCTTTCGGCCTTCCTGGCCATCAAGTGATAATCCACTGACAACTCCCCTTCGGCTGATCTTACGACGCCCGCGGGCAGCACGAATCCATACAGGGGCTCTTCGTGCAGCGTAATCCCCTTATCCCTCAAAGCGGAAAGCAGCCTTTCCCGATCCTCTGCGGGAACGAGTATGTGTGTTTCCGCGCCTTTGGCGGTCGTTATCCGCATCCCCGTCTCACCGCTTATCCCCCGCAATGCCTCCCGTATCTCAGCCAGCGGACCGTCGTATTTGTATAAAACATATCCGGGATCTTTCCCGAGTTCATCCTTCACGTCATAAAAAAACCTCTCGACGTCATCCCCGGTGTACGCGTCCGGGAAAAGAAAGCCGTGTTCGTCCGACCCGTAATGATACGCAAAGACCCCTTTCTCCCGAGCCAGGCGCAGGACTCTTTCCGTCGCTTCCGAACGCAGCACGTCCATGACTTCCTCTCCCAGGTACTGTGCCATGTCCTTTCCTCCCATGACATCCGCGAAAGCCACCCACGAGCGGGGACGTAATCTGTAAACGGCGTTAGCCAGTCCTTCTATCCCCCTCTGAGTGGCGTCGGCCTTCCGGACAGCTCTCATAACAAGCCGGAAAGGATAACGTCCGGAGAACAACTGGTCTATAAGCCCTGCTCCCAGCACATCGCCGGCAACCGCCCTCTGTCCCGGGATCAATCTGTTCCTGTTCATCTCGATCAGATACTGTTCTCCCTCTGAGAATCCTTCCCCGGCGCTTGCGGCAGCCGCTTCGATCAGGGGCCCTGTATCCAGCCACTCCGTGTTCAGGGCTTCGGTCAGAGCTTCTCTTTTCGGGCCGGACAGCCCCCGGAGAAGGCTCTGGAGAAAATCCTCCGGAAGCGTTGTATCGCCTTCCATGGCAGGGCTCTCCATGCCAAGTTTCTCAATGATATCCGCGGGGGGGACCACAGGGAAAAGATCAGGCCGGGACATTTCACTGAGAATGATGATGGGTATGATCTCAGGAGCTATTCTGCCGGCCGCGCGTATGAGTTCAGAAATATACAGCTTTTTCTCGTTTACATCGACGAACCCGGCAGTGTAAAAGTTGTCTTCTATGGTCAGGATATCCCATCCTTTTTCTTCAGCCGTCCCCGCGAAGAAATCCGCAAGTTCCGACGCGTCAATAAACGGGATCTGTTCGGCCCGCGCGCGGATCGCTTCGATCGTTTCAGCGGAGATTGTTTCCGGTTCCGAAGGGACAATCCGCAGCCGGGTCTCTCCTCCTTCCTCGTTATCGAACACCAGGCATCCTTCCTGGACCCTGACTTCCCCGGATCCAAGAAGATCCGCGCCCGCTTCCGCTTCCGGCAAAGGTTCTTCAGCAAACCGCTCCAGCCCTATGGCGTAATCCCTTGTCCCTTGCACAACGTCACCCGGGCTTCTCAGGCTGTCCATTTGTTCCAACCCGCTGAACCTCGCAAGATCGACAGCGGCTACCGCGTTTTTCCCTCCCATGCTGTATTTCCCGTACAATGCCCCCAACGCTTTATTGAGGACATCCGGCTGGCGGTAATACGCTCCGATCCCGCGCACGATCACAGAGGCCTGTTCCCGGGCGCCCAGTTCCGCGCTGACATATACTCCCCTCCAGCTCGCGTGTCCCTTAAAACCCGCGATACCTTTTACCGCGTAAATATTGATACCCCTCTCTTCGACGCCTCCATTTCTTATCGCATTTGCTATCCCCTCATGTCCGATAGCGTCAAAAAACCGGGCAGCTCTGACAGGGGCCTCCTCTGCCGGATCTAAAAGAACTATGCCGCCCCTCTCCCGTGCTGTCCTCAGCTGTTCGTCTATGATCTTTTCATGGTCCTCATAAGTGAAACTATGAGTGTCTGTTATCCGGACATCGGCAAGGCCTGTTTCTCCGGTCTTTCCGGTACTGTAAGTAACATCCTCCCCCTCCATCAAGAACCTGATCACAGTATCCGATCCTTCGATCGAAAGAACGGCTTCCTGCCCCACGGCCAGTTTTTTGACTATCTCGAGCTGGATCATTGCCAGATTCTTCCCTTTCTCTCCTTCGACCTCCAAACCGAGCCTGTTCCATATACTTGCTACCTGGAGGGTTGAACTTGAGACCGCCTTGACTATGGTCTCTCCCAGCCGCGGGTAACCCCCGCCAAGTATCCTGAAATACGGAGATTCGTATCCTTCTTCGTGCCTGAAGCGCGGCAGGATAGTCACATACGAAAAACCCTGCTCCCTCAAAAGTTCCGTCAGATTTTCCGTGTGAAACCCTCCCGTGATAAGAATGGCGTTATGGAACCCGGATGCCTTCATCTTTTTCTCGATGTGCTCGACGAATACCCCGTCCCTTTCAAAGGAATAAACATAAAATTTTCCTATTTCCTTCAACCTGTCATCCAGCTCCACGGCCCTTTCCGGTACGGCGGCCTGTATTTTATAGAGCGGGGCCTGCTCCCGTATAAAGGACAGGAACTCGTCCATCCGGAGATCATCCATGTGCTTTCCAAAATAATCGAAATCGTCCTTTGTCAGGGAGAAGTCAAAAGCTTTCTGCATCAGCGTGAATCTCTTGCTGAAAAGCATCAAGCGCATCTGTTTATCACTGGCGCACATGCTTTCGCGCAAAAGGTCTTCGAGGCGGCTCAGATCCTCCAGCATCTGGGACTTGTCGATCGACGTGTATATCGAAATATACACGATATACCTCTGTAAAGAGGGGTAATCGGACAGTCTTATCCCGGCCTTCTTTCCCTCTTCGATAAGGTAATTGTAAAAATCCTTCTGCGCCACATCGCCTTCTTTGAACCGGACTGTCCTCTCCACCAGTCTTTCGACCTGGTTGTGCGACATCCTTTCTCTGAGTGCCTCTATGAACTTGTTCCTTTCCGTGTTGGCTTTATGAAAATCGATCCTGTCTTCCTCTTCGAGGACCTGCTTCAGAAGGTAAATATTGTGCAGTGTTTTCAGGGGTATGGCGTTGAGCCTGGCCTGCTCCGTCAGATACGAAAGGTATTCTTTGAACGGCAGCTCATTGTTCTTGTACTGAGAATATTTCAGGTCCAGCAGGAAAAGCGCATCCGAATAAATATGCCTTTTCAGGTTATGAACAATATATGACAGGTGTTTCAAATCCTCGTCGACTCTCCGCTTATACCGGATACTTTCCCTGTAAACCTGGAGGTTCTTCCGGTAGAGGGCCCCGTCTTCCATCCCCCATAAAAGGAACCTGCCGGGGTCTTCAACGGCGGCGAACTCTGCCGCGCTCAGGCTGCCCTGTTTCAGAAAAAAATCAGCGGCTTTATATCTTACCGTATTGTTCTCAATGGCTGTAAAGGGCGAAAGATCATAGCTGCCAATACCCCCTTCAAGACAGATCAGCGCTATCCCGTATTTTTCCCTAAAATGCTTTATGAGCTTTATTATCGTGCGCTGGGCGTAATAATCGCAATGGGCATCCTGGATATGGATAATGACCCCGTTCTTTCCGCTCATGGAAATGTCCTGCACCTCTCCAAGTAAAGGCGGAAGTTCAAAAAAACCATTACGGATATCAGTTGACAGGTCGCAGAAAGCGTTCACCACAGGATACGGCAGGACGTTCGGGACAACTGCATATAAAGTGCCTGAAAAGCTGGTTGTCACAAAAAAGCACAAAAGAATAATCCCGGTGAAAATTCTTTTCACGGCATGACTTAACACATTTTCCCGGGAATTATGGTTTCGTTCTATACGGAACATCTATACACCTTTTTCCCTCTTTTGGAAATAAATTTTCGAATACTTTTTAAACATTTTTACTTATACACCAAAAAAAATATTCCCTTCCATTTCTGCAAAAAATGGTCCTTTTACATGATAAACTGCCATATACTAATTATGTAGGATACTGAACCTAAATGCAAGTGAACCAATCTTGCTTTTTTGAATGTTAACATTGCATTCCCAGACGCTTTATGTAACTTCTTATAATATAAATAGTTACGATGTAAATATGGGTCCTGCCTGAACAATACCCATATTTACATCGTTTCTCTTTGTTTCATAAATAGTTATGTAAAGCGTCTGAAAATTGGTATTGCGATTATGTTTTTTTCATGCTATCATTGGTCTTATGAAACTGGGGATAATAGGCTTGGAACAATCCGGGAAAACCACTGTTTTTAATGCCTTGACAGGGGCTGACAAGGAAGTAGGCACTTTCGGCAGGATAGAGGCCCACATTTCCATGGTCAAAGTCCCTGACGAAAGGCTAAACTGGCTCACGCAGCTTTATAAGCCCAAAAAGACCATCTACGCGGATATCGAGTTCGTGGATATTCCCGGCAGTATAAATGATTCTTCCGACGCAAAAATAATTGCCGCCGCACATGAGGTTGACGCCCTGGTCTTTGTGGTCCGCGCGTTTGAAAATCCTCATGTGCCGCATCCCCTCGGCGGCAACGATACTCTGAGGGATTTCGGGCAGATCAAACTCGGCCTGATAGTGGCAGATATGTCCATCTCCGAGAAAAGAATAGAAAAACTCAGGAAATCCATTGACAAAGGGGCAGGCACACAGGAGGAGAAACTGGAGCTCTCAGTGCTTGAGAAGATCATGGAAAAACTCGAAAACGAGCGGCCCGCCTCTGAAACAAAGCTCAGCGAACAGGAGGAAAAGGCCATCCGCTCCTTCCAGTTCCTGACGCTCAAACCTTATCTTACCCTGCTGAACGTCTCGGACAACGCCCTCCACACGGAACAGACCGCCGGATCCGTATCACAGCTGCCTAACTGCATGGCAATGTGCGCCAACATCGAAATGGAGATCCGCAGGCTGGACAAAAACGACAGAAAAGTTTTTCTGGATGATCTGGGCATTAAAGAACTTTCCTTGAACTCCTTCATAAGAAACGCGTATAAAACGCTTGGGCTTATCTCCTTTTTCACTGTCGGGGAGGACGAGGTCCGCGCCTGGACAATAAACGCCGGAATGACCGCAGCAGCAGCGGCAGGCAAGATACACTCTGACATGGAACGGGGCTTCATCCGGGCGGAGGTCTTCTCATATGAAGACCTGAAAACAGCCGGCAGCGAACGGGAAGTCAGAAACGCCGGCCATTTCCGTCTGGAAGGAAAAGACTATATAGTCAAAGACGGCGATATAATCTCGATAAGATTCGCTTGATTGGATGCATGATGATAATAATGAGTTGCATTAAGAAAATAGAATGGGAGAATTCCGCGGAAGCCATACCGGCCTTTTTGACCATTACGGTAATGCCTTTTTGCGGATTCAGCATTACGAAGGGATCTCCTTCGGGTTCATTTGCTACGTCCTGCTGAAATGCGCCGCAAAAAGGCTAAAACAGGCTCATCCTCTGATAATCCTTTCCTCTCCGCTTTTTATCCTCCGGTATATCTTTATCTTCTGGGAATAAAGGGATCGAAACCGACATTATATATAAAAAAGTCAGTTTTTTAATGCTTGCTTTTCATTTAACAGCGCAATACAATTAAAATAAATGCCCCATATCTTACCACCAGACCAGAAATAAAATATGCAAGGAGGTGCCAGACAATGAAGAAATTTCCCATATTCCTGGTAAG
>Ga0164318_10000455_pt1 | contig 31208 bp, 22 predicted proteins | sample GuaBasSedimGuay9_FD_113734 | JGI IMG/M metagenome (GOLD analysis project Ga0164318, IMG submission 113734) | Subseafloor sediment microbial communities from Guaymas Basin, Gulf of California, Mexico - Guay9, Core 4571-4, 0-3 cm | ecosystem: Environmental > Aquatic > Marine > Hydrothermal vents...
ATTGAAAAAACTGATTTTCAAAAAGCAAGTAAGGTCAGATCAACTAGGGGACTTATGGTTCATGTATTTGGTAAGATTGCTGCAGCTTTTATTAATCTAATATTTTAACCCTTGATTCGCATATATACCAGTATGGAAGTCATGCCGGCCCACATGCCCTTACAAGTATTGAAAGCCCGACTACCGAATACAATACCGCAGTAGAACCGATTCAAAACATTACTTACACAGCCTTTAATAAGGTTGAGCAAATTTCTCAAACCCATATTGTCGATCCTGAAACAGGGGATGAAGCGGTTTATGCGATTGATTTTACCTACGGCCCTGATAATTTTCGAAAAAAAGCCAGGCATACCCTTGACAGGGGTCTGCTGAAAACAAAATACTATGTAGGCGGCAATTACGAAATTGAGGTGGACGACGGCGGAAACCAAACAAAATTGCATTATCTTAGCGCAGGAAATGGTATATTTGCCATTTACAAATGGAATACTGAGGGCACACAAACAAATAAGCAGATGGACTACATCCATACAGACCATTTAGGCAGTTACGAAACCGTTAGTAATGCCAATGGCGATGTGGTTGACAAAGTGAGTTTCGATCCCTGGGGCAGGCCGCGCAACCCAATTAATTGGTCGTATGAAGAATTCCCACTGGAGCATCTGTTCGACCGCGGTTATACCGGCCACGAACACCACGATATTTTTGAACTTATTAATATGAATGGCCGTGTTTACGACCCCTGGTTGGGCAGGATGCTCAGCCCCGATATTATAGTACAGTCCCCCGGCAACAGCCAGAGCTATAACAGGTACAGTTATGTATTTAACAACCCTTTGAAGTTTGTTGACCCGAGTGGATATTATTCAGGACCTTCCAAGGATCTGGCAAATGGTAATGTGGAAGGTATGGTTGGTGGCATGAACTTTTTCATAGGCCAGCGAGGGCAGGTAATTACCAATTTTAATACATTTGGTAATAGTGGCTTTAATATTGGTTATTCCACTGAAACAAAAACAACTGGTGTTTATGACGATGATGGCAACCGTATTGGGTTCACTACTGAACAGCAGCTTGTCGAAAAAGACGGAAAGGGTGGTAAGAAAGTTATAAATACTGATGGAACAGACTCAGAACAAGAAGATGTCGAGGAAGAAAGTGCTGAAGAAGAGGAGTTTAAAGAGGCGCAAAATGAGGGAGAACTAACATCTAAAGAATTAAGTAATGATTTTGCTGATTCGTTTAATGAGATTATTATAGAAGGATATGTTGATAATCTAGAATATGAACCAGATGGGTCTGAACAGGTTCTAGAAGATTTATTATACTCAGATGATCTTATATCAGAGGAACACGCTTTTGTCTTATCCCCTCTTGAAGTGGTACTTTCTACTACAAATGGTCAAATGACAAGTCAAAAGAAAGGCTTTGCAGATCCTTATTGGGGTGATCCCAGAGGAGTAAATGTTTATGATCCAGGTTATGAAACACCAATTTCAATAAACCGAAATGGCGTCACCTATATATTTGTAATAAAGTATCAAATACGTTATCATTTTTAGTTATGAAAAAACTACTATTTCTAATTTGCTTATTTCTTTCTGTTCTAAACTGTGCAGTATCTCAAAATAAGGAAGAGGACTTATACCTTGAGATATTGGAAATCGTACTTTCAGGTAAAGTTATTGAATTACCAAAAATGGATACCATTTATGGTGGTGATACTTGCATTTTTTATAGTAGAAATGATGGTTTTATCACTAGTACGGAAGAGCGTTTTGAATTTACTTATGGAAAATACGTAATTAAAGTTTGGCCAAGTGATCATGTGTTCTTTTTTAATATAAAAAATTATATTCAACTTAATAAGTTTCAAGTTTCTAATGACACCATCATTCTAAACCTTGAATTATTTATTAACAAGAGATCCACTGAAAATATAAATATTATTCTTGGCAAGAAAAGAGAAAGTTGGAGAATAAAAAAGAAGAAAGTGACCCCTACAGCTGCAAAACTGTAGCAAAGGAATTAACAAGTTTGGTCCATAACCACTTTTAGTCCAAGTCTTCCAGCTAGTCATCTGTGCTGGCAGGACTTGGGCTTAGCTTTTCCTACAAAAAGCCGGACATGGTATATTTGCAGAAACTGTAGCGTAGGACAAAATGGGTAAGCCAGGGCGCACAAACAAATAAGCAGATGTACTACATCCATACAGACCTCCCGATAGCTATCGGGATAGGCAGCTACGAAACCGTTAGCAATGCAAGTGGCGATGTAGTTGATAAAATGAGCTTCGACCCCCCTGGGGCAGGCCACGCAACCCCATCAATTGGTCGTATGAAGAATTCCCACTGGAGCATCTGTTCGACCGCGGTTATACCGGCTAAAATCGAGTTTTAGATTTTGAGACCCATTTGGCGAAAACAACCACTAAAAATTATGTTTGACACATAAATTACCCCATTTCCAGAAAAACGAGCAAAAATAGTCTACAAATTAGTTGCAAGCTGCTAATCCCACAAACACCTTGATTTAAGTCCACTATAATTTTCCTGTCGTCAAAAAACTACCCTTTACAGTAGGGTTTACCCTCCTCTTTTTAGGTGTTGACTTGCAGTGTTTTAGTGTTTATATTTATTCACTGAAAACAAATGAAAAGTGATTTCTGATTTAGAAGCACCTAAATTATTTTTTGAACAAAAGAGAAAATGCCATTGAATTATGATAAACCATTCAATAATTATCAATTGTTTAACTAAATCCCATTAAAATGAAAACAAAGCAACAAGTATCAATCAGATGGTTCTTTGCAAGAACATGCAAAGTATTAATGGTAACATGGCTTACCATCATCATGGTAGCCTTTAATTCCACAACACTTTACGCCCAAACCGAATTTCTTGCCGAAAACCAAAAGCAACAAGTTTACTACGATTCACTTTTAACCCTGCTCGGTGCAGACAGTATGCAAGGGACAGGCTACAAACAATACCAACGTTGGTACAGGTATTGGGCACCTAAGCTTTCCGTGAACTACGATTTCGATGATTACCAAAATGATTTATTGAACTATTCAAGCAGTTATGTTGCACCCCAGGGTAATGGCTCCGGCCCGGACTGGAAACTGATTGGCCCAAATGATGTTCCTTTTAGCGGATTTTCAGCAAGAGGGACGGGGCAGATTCATTACATTTATAAAGACCCAATAAACGAAAACACATTTTACGCCTGTTCGCCTGTTGGAGGTTTATTTAAAAGCACCGACAATGGAGATAGTTGGTTTAATCTTGGTACCGACAAAGGACTTCCACGGTCAGGAGTCTCCAGTGTTGTTGTTGACAGCAGAACATCATCTACACTATATGTAACTACCGGTAATGGCGAAGGATTTGCCGGTGAGAGAATCTGGCAGACATCCATTGGTGTTTGGCGGACAGACAATGATGGTACAACCTGGGAAAACATAGGTTTGGGTGCAGATACAAATGGTGACTATGTATATCACATGCGCAAAGTCATCGAAATTAAAAATAATACTGACAGTACCCATCTTATAGCTTCTACAACCGAAGGACTTTATGGAAGCAGGAATGCAAACAAATTAGAGCTTGATTGGGAAGAATTAATTGATGGCGAGTTTTACGATGTGGTTCAAGACCCTGTTAATAACAACTTTGTTTACGCATCAGGGTCAAGCAGTACTGGTATCTTTAAATACAATTTGAACAATAATACCGCAACTAAAATATTTGACATTGATACGATAAGTTTTCCATACGATACAATTGAAAGACCAGAATTAAGAAGAATCTCGATTAAAATAGCCGAAGCCATTCAAGATACCACCTATATGTTTGCATTAGTATCGATGAGGGACTATGATTTCACTACCATATACAGGTATAATCTTGCCAATGGGGTCTGGCACAGATTTTATGGGGACAACTTCCCTAATGGATATGCCAGAAAACTGGGCTGGGCAATTAGGCCAGGCTTAAACGATAGCAGCCAATTACAAATTCTGGGAAGGAATGTAAATCCTCTTAAATTATTCTACAATGGATTGAGCAACAATGATAGTTCCAAGGTAAATAAGGTGCACTATGATAATTCATCCAATGCACATGATGACTTTCATTATCTTTATTTCGAGGACAGCACTACACTTTGGGCTGGAACAGATGGTGGTGTTTACAAAGGTGAATTTATAAACGACACACTAATTGAATGGACATCCAAAAACAAAGGCCTCGGTGTAGCAACCATTGAATTTATTGATGCCAAATACGGATATGTAACAAGCGGACAATTTGACTGCGCAAGTAATATCTATAGAACTGATGATGAAATCAACTGGGAAGTTATTAATAAGCATAGTGGTGATGGTTTTCAAAATATTATTGATACGGGTGGTTGGTATTACTTAAGTGCTCAAGATGGCGCTATTAATACATATTTTGAGGACGAAAACCCAACATATTCACTATATATGCCCTGGGATGATGAAGTTAATCCAGACTGTACTTTGACAGGAGACAGCATACACACTTCCATTTTTTCAACATATTACATTAAATTAGAAGACAAGTTTTATGCTGCCGGACAAAAAGAGGTGATGATATTTAATTATGCCAATAACAATAAATGGCTTGAATGGTCAAATCTTAACAGCCTGATCGGCTGTGCCATTTCCGGTACATGGCGGGTTGCAGCTAAAGACAACAATGGAACCCACCAAATTTATGCAAGTGCCTACGATGAGCCGGGCCCTTTCCAACATCTTTACAAATCAATAGGTGGTGGTGGCCCAAACTATTGGGTTAAAATAAACAGTACCCCCGATACAGGCTGGATAAATGCCATCGAAATAACAGGCAATACCGACTCGGTACTAGTCTCAGTCGGCAGTAAATTTTACAGTGTAAACACCACCACTCCGGCCAGTCCCAATTGGCACGACCTGACATTTAACCTTGATGCAGGAACCATCAACAGCATTTATCGCAACAGCAGTAAAACCTGGCTAGCTACCGAACGTGGCGTGTACTACCTCGAAGACGAAACCAATAGCTGGGTTGACTATTCTTCCGACCTGCCCAACTGCGAGGTAAAAGATATTAAGGTAATCGACAAAAGAGTATATGTTGGAACCTATGGCCGTGGTGTGTGGTTTGCAGGTGCACCAGATTGTGGAAATATTGATGACGATTATGTGCTGGAGACTGATGAAACAGTTCCAGTAAACCTCACAAATAAATACTATCGAAACATCGTTGTTCCCAACGGTATTACTTACACAATTTATGGTACCGTAAAAATGGCTACCGATTGTAAAATTGTAGTTGAACGTGGTGGTAAACTAATAGTTGACGGCGGCACTATCACAAATGCCTGTCCCGACTTTTGGCAGGGTGTTGAAGTAAGGGGTAGCTCAAATGCCCTGCAAGATACCATTCACCAGGGCTGGGTAATACTCAAAAACGGTGCTACTATAGAGTATGCAAAACAGGGCATTGCTACCATTAAAGTTGAAAACTATGCAATCTACCTCGCTTATGCTGGTGGTGTAATAGAAGCCGACAGTTCTTATTTCAAAAACAATCTCGAAGATGTGGTGTTTTTTCCCTACCCGGAAGCTTATCCCACTTTCCCGATTATGAACAACAAAAGCTATTTTAAAAACACCGCCTTTGTAACCGATTCAAATTATTATTACTTTAGCGATGAACTGGTAAATCACATTCATTTGGAAGATGTACTTGGCGTACTGTTCGAAAACAATGTGTTCGCAAATACAGCAGATGTGGATTTGGTTGATGATTCTGACAGGGGAATAGGCATCATTTCATGGGATGCAGGTTTTATTGCCAATAACGGAGATGGCAATCCCTACGGCAATGTTTTTGAAAATCTGTATTACGGCATTAAAGCCTATGCATTCAGCAACCCCAACCGTCTTATTGATATTGACGGCAATACTTTTAACCACAACCGTACCGGCTGCTACCTGAGCGCGAAAACCTATGCAAACGTTAACAGAAACACTTTCAATGCAGAACCTGAAAGCAGCATATCTTCACTCTATTCGCATCCGGGTTACACCTTTTACACAGGATTATACCTCGACAATTGTACAGGCTACCAGGTGGAAGATAATGAGTTTGAGTCAGAATATGATCCGAATTATGGACAGGATTTGTCATACACAAGTATTGGCCTGGTAGTAAACAACTCCGGACCTGATCCGAATATGATCTACGACAACTATTTTCATAGCCTGAACTATGCAACACTTGCCCAAAATAAAAACCGCGACAAGAGCGAGGAGGCACCCGGACTGCAATACAAATGCAATGTATTTGAAGACAACTTTTTTGATATTTCAGTTGAGTACCAGGGTGATCCACACACCATGAATGGTATTGCTTTGCACCAGGGGAGTGCCGATACGTCACTGTTAGCACCTGCTGGAAACCTTTTTACAGAATACGATGATGTTGAGATGAATTATTTTAATATCTGTAATCATTTCTATTATCATTTACCACACGAGGTTGTAGGAATTAGTTTGCAAAGAATTATACCCAGAAAGCGATCAGATAACACAAAGATTACTCTTTCTCCAAATAATGCTAATGAAATGCGATTTTGGACAAGAAATGACGGATGTCCATCGAATCTAAATACCAGAACAGAAGGTGAGCTAAAAACAATGATAACAGATAATGAAGAAAACCGGAAAATCTATTCCGATTCGCTTGACAGCATGGTGGACGATGGCAATACTCCTGCTCTCAATCTGGATGTGTCCACCAGCATTCCACCAGAAACCATGGAATTGCGTGACGAATTGCTGGATGCTTCACCCTACCTGAGCGACACTGTAATGGCAAACGCTGCCGAAAAAGAAGATGTCTTGCCCAACAGCATCATCACCGAAGTACTGACAGCCAACCCCCAATCGGCCAGGGCCGATAATGTACTGAATGCACTGGACGAACGCGACAATCCACCAAGCGAAAGCCAAATGGCGTCCATCCATGCCAACGATACGGTTATCGGGGCGAAGGAACTTTTGGAATCGAAAAAGGTATTTTATGCTTCCCAAAAACAACAGTCTGTGAACCGGCTTATTCGTTTGTATATAACTGACACACTTGTAGCTAAGAATGACAGCATTGAGGCGGCGCTCTCCAATATTTCAATACTAACGTCCTATTACAATCAGGCTTTTTGCCGCTTTAACGATGGTGACAGTTTGGAGGTATTGAATAAACTTGCTGATATAAATTCCAGTTTTGATTTAAATGATTATGAAGCAGACATGCATGATGCTTACAAAAATTATTTCGAGCTGTTGCTGGAACTTCAGGCAACAGGTAAACAGATCACTGAAGTTGACAGCACACAAAAAAACACTTTGTTTACCATCATGCAAAACAGCAATGAAATACTACAAGCCTATTGTCGAAACATGCTTATTCGTACGGATGGCCTGATATATTACGAGCCCTATTTATTGCCTGATACAAATTCAAACAAATCGGTAAAGCTGGAAACCCCTTTTACTGATTTTGATTTGGAACAAACAAATTACTTTAAGCTTTACCCCAACCCGGCCTATGATTATATTACCCTTGAATACAACTTGCCTTATGGTTCAGATAATGTAATAATGGAAATGTTAAATATGAAGGGTTTGCAGCTTGAAGTAGCAAGACTGAAATATATTTACGGCCAAAAAGTAATTGATTTGAGAGATTACACAGGTGGCATCTATGTAATTAGGCTTTGGGCTGATGGAAAAGTACTACAAAGCACGAAGTTTACAAAATTCTAGTGAAGTGAAAATTAAACATTTATTTTTAGCTATGATTACCCTCATTCCTTTGCTGTCAATTGGGCAGCAAAGGTGGGAGGTAACTTTTGGGCAGCCTGATAGGTATGACTGGACCAATACAGTTATCGAAACGTATGACCAAGGCTCATTTATCTCCTCTGATTATTTTCATCCAAATACAGGAAAAAAAAAAGGTTTATTAATGAAAATCAATGTAAATGGGCAAATTTTATGGGAGAAATATCTTATTAATGAATCAGAAGGTATAGCATCCATGAGCTCAGATCAGGATGAGAATGGCAATACTGTTATCGTAGGTTTTACAGAGAATACACCATTTATTTTATTGTTAAACCCCTGCGGTGAGAAATTATGGTGCAGCAAAGTACATATTGATTATTTTGATTGGGGAGGTGAGTTTTCTGACGTAATGTTTTTGGAAAATGGAAATATCCTGGCAATGGCATTCATGCAGAATTCTACCTGGGGAAGCGACAAAGTATTCTTTTTTTGTTACGATCCGTATGGTAATTTATTATGGAAAAAGCCCTATGGAAGAAAAATTGATCATCCAGACCTGCTTGATCCGATTCCAATAACCTTTACGCAGATCGATAATTTTTTCATCATTTCAGGCTTTTGTTGGTATAAGTACCCCGTACCCGGTTCAGATTATTGGTTGCGGCCTTTTTATTTAAAGGTTGACAGCCTTTTCAATGAAGAGTGGTTACTTGCTTATGGGGTGAGCGATTCGCTATTAGGTTTGGGCACAAGCAGTATACGTGATTATAATGGAAAAATTGTTGGTGCTGCACAATACTTTCCCGACAATGGTGATGATCGGAATGCTCTTATTGCCGGATTTAATGATCAGGGGCAGGAAATAGGCTATGTCGGTATCCCGAATTCTGAATTTGATTCAATATTAATAGGTAATATGGTATGGGAAATGGGGAAAACGGAGGATTCCAATTATTTTACACGCTCTATTTATGATTATGATAACATTGGCACTAATACAACCATGAACACAGTAATTGATACGCTTGGCAATGTTTTAGACTATTTGGTTATAAGCCCTATCACAAACCCTGCATTTGGTGAGCTTGAAAAAATGACTGATGGTACTTTCTTATCAGTAGCCAATCAGTATGAAGACAGTTTGGGTTCAACTACCGATATTCTTCTCTACAAACTCAACGCTGACCTTACGCAAACCGACTACGATAACAATACTTACGTTTACGACAGTTTGTGCGATGAACTGCCAATTCTAACGGATACCATTTATTTGGATGATTGTGGCATTATCACAGGTATAGAAGAAATACATACACCACAGGAATATTATTCTTTCATCAGAACCATTCCGATTGATGCTTTCCCCAATCCTGCAATAAGCGATATTGTGTTTGAACTTGGGAACACCGGACTTCATAAAAATATCAGGCTTTCCTGTTTCGATATCAATGGCAAACTTATATTTGAGCAGTTGGTTCAGCCCGAACAAATCCGGGTTAAATCAAGTGTTGCAAACTGGAGAAGCGGCATGTACATTGCTGTAACAAGTAGCAGCACCGGTGGTACGGGCAGCGCAAAGTTTGTTGTAAAATGAAAAGATTCATAATGAAAAAGATACTTCTACTATTATTAATTATGCCCATGCTTGCTATTTCGCAGCAGGAAGAGAGCAAAATGCCACTGAATCCATACGCAGACATAGCATTTAGCGACGGGATTGTGGTTTACACACTTGGCCAAAACCAAGCCATACTGAACCCAAGGCTTCTGCCAAAAGTGTATGATAAAAAACTTCTTCGTTTGCGCTTTAGCAACAGTTTCAATAGTGTTTCTGGAAAATACATTGCCGAAAGCCAACAGTCCATTCGTGATTACGTGGATACAGAACTTGTCACCCTTCGTTCAGATAAAGAGCAAATAGATTATCTGAAACTCTGTGCCCTGTTGGTTGTCTGGGACAATGAACTTAGCAAACATGCCCAAACGGAGTTGGCAAAAATTGCTTCAACAGGAAATAGAGCTTTGCAGAAAAATGTGGAGTTGGTGATTGGGTTGTTGGAGCTTTATGAAGAATACGGAAAAGGAAGGTGATTTTGGTAAAGTAATCGACCTGAGGAAATACCAAAGCAGTATTTACATCCTCTGCCTCCATTGTGATAGTGGTGAACTCCTCTAGTCCAAGTCTTCCAGTCAGGCCATTGTGCTGGCATGACTTGGGCTTAGCTTTTACTACAAAAGCTGAAAATGGTATATTCGCTATTTACAAATGGGTTACAGAGGGCACACAAACAAATAAGCAGATGTACTATATCCATACAGACCACCTGGGAAGTTATGAAATTGTTAGCAAAATGCCAATGGCGATGTGGTTGACTGTTTTATAAAACTAAGGATGAACCACGTTGAGATAGATAATTTTTAAAAGGGATATCACTAATTTTTATATTTAATTCCTCGCATTCGCACCACCCCAACCCCATTTCCAGAAAACAACTCAAATCACAATTTGCAACCCAGTATTTTAATAACACGCCCACAACCAATAGGGTAGTGTTTTTTATTGTAAAATATCCTACCATTTAGGGTAGATTAAAAACCACCCTTTTCCCCCCTTGACTCGTGCCTTTTTCTTGTTGAATTTTATGAGAAAAAAGCCATGAAGAAATTAGTTATGACATTGTTAGTAGTAGTTGCAGCAACCACACTAACCACAAAATTATCAGCAACGAACCCTATTGTTTCAAGTAGTTTATTGACAATAGCAGAACCTACCACTTTTGTTGAGGTATGGGAGACAAATGCCTTTTTGAATACTAACCCTTTTTGTTTTGATCCTCTTACTCAACGAACAATGACTATGGGGGAGAAGAAAATGAAGGTAAAAGTTGATGATAATACACCTGTTAGTACTGCTACGGCTGAGGTTGAAATTTATTCTCTTGATGGAATAGATGTTCTGGGACCATTCACAGTAACTGAGGGCGTAGTACTTGAAGTTGATATTGATAATCGTGAATGGGGAGTGAGCACTTTAGAAGTAAGTCAAGGGGCTGAAATATCATACTGGGTTGAGTGATTTTACTTTGTAGCACAAACAGTTTTACAGATACGAAATTGGTGCAAATATTTTTCAAACTAACCTATAGAAGATGCTTTGTTTGAATACGCTGTTAAAAACTAATTTGAGGTAAAAAGAAAACCCAGTATTAGCCCCTTCTTAATATTTTTAACTTTGTAATTATTTGATTGTGCACAATGAACTATTTCCAATGTAGTAACCAAAAGAAAAATTATCGTTTAATACTATTTTTTCTTTTGGTTGCTTTTTTTTATTGTTATCCTATCATTGCTTCAGAGATAGATTCAAAGATTGACTCAACCCTTAAAAAAGCGAATAACTTTAGAAATGTAAATAGCGATTCTGCCCAATATTATGCGATTGCTGCACTAAATCTATCAAGAGAATCTCATAATCCAAGAATGGAATATAAATCACTAATTTACTTAACAAGATTTAATATCAAGGCCGGACAATTAGGAGAAGCAATTTTTAATTGCGCAGAAGCAACGAGGATAGTTGAATCTAATAATTTTTTAAATTCTAAAGTTGAGGTATTAATGTACTCTGGTGTTGCGTATCAAGCCATGGGACTTTCTTCGGATGCATTGAATTTATTTTTAGAAGCCCAAAACCAGAAATCAGATACGATTAATTATAACGTGAGGATTGATCTCGACTTTTATACAGGTTCAGTTTATGCAGACATAAATGAGTTTAAGAAATGTAATGCATACCTGCATTCAAGTATTTCACAATCAATAGAGAATGATTATATATTGGGAGCTTTAAAGTCTTATCTTTTATTATCCAATACCTACAACAATGTAGATTCTATTCGTAAATATCTTGATCTGGCAAATAGTATAATCGAAGAAAACCCCAGTTTAACATACGAAAAAGTAGTCTTAAGAAATACTCAGGCTCTAGTTAATAAAGCCATCGGTAATCTTAAGTTAAGTAAAACACAATATCTAGAAGCTATCAGTATATCAAAGAGGACTGGTTACCAAGAAAGCCTTTCTAACCTATACAACAATTACGCATATCTATTAATGGAAGAATCAAAATATGATAGTGCCAAAAACTATCTGGATCATTCACTTGAAATCGCAATAAGTATTAAGAGTCTTGATATGGAATTAGAAATTTATGATTCTTACAGCGATTATTTTGAAAATATTGGCGATTTTGAGAGTGCCTTAAAATATGCTGATCTGTTTATTGAAAAAAGAGACCAATATCGAGATCAGCAACGCATTCAGCAATCCCTTTTTCTCTCAGCTGTTTTCGAAACCGAGCAAAAAGAAAAAGAAATCTTGCAACAGGATACTGAAATAGCCCGATTGTGGATGATTATGTTTGGGGTACTGGCATTTTTAGCGGCTGCCATTGGTGGTGGTGCTTATCTCAGACAAAAACTCTCATTAAGCAGATCGCGACTGGAAACAGTTGAAAAAGGAAAGGCATTGGAAATTGCAGATGCCTTGATACATGGGCAGGATGCTGAGCGAAAACGATTGGCAATGGATTTGCATGATGGACTGGGTGCCAGATTGGGTGCATTGCGGTTTTTAGTGGATGGTTTCTTTAAGTCCCATGAAAAGTTTGAAGAAATATCTGATTCCATAGTGAATATCCATCAAAACGTACGTGATCTCTCCCACAGAATGCTGCCAACAAACTTGGAAAGTCTTGGTTTGCTTATGTCCATCAAAAATATGGCTTCATCAATTAACAAATCTGACAAGTTTGTAGTTGAATTTGAAACCAATTTTGATAAAAGATTGACAAACAAGCTGGAAACAAACCTCTATTATCTTATTTATGAATTAATCAATAATGCTACCAGGCATTCCAACGGAAATACTATTTTTATTCAACTTTTAGAACATGACGATTACCTTAGTTTATCAGTTGAGGATAATGGAAGTGGGTTTGATCAAAAAGATAACACCAGTGGTATGGGTTTGAAAAATATAAAAACAAGAGTCGAGTATTTGGGAGGCCAACTCTCTCTCGAATCAACTGATTTCACGACACTATTTATGATTGAAATTCCAAATAAAAAGCTATGATTGATCTCTTTCTTGTTGATGACCATTCTTATTTGAACCAAGGTATATAAAGGCTGCTTTTAAAGAGCAGGATTACAACATCAATATAGTTGGTTCAGCGACATCGGGGATAGATGCCCTTGAACAATTGAAAATACTTGACGTTGATGTTGTTCTTCTTGATATTATTATGCCCGAGATGGATGGAATAGCTTGTTGTAAGCGAATAAAAGAATTATCTTCTGAAATAAAAGTAATTGCATTTACTGGCGAACTCAATCCAGAAATTTTACTCAAGATTTGGTTACAAAAAGCAGATGGTATTCTGCTAAAAACGTGTGGTATGGACGAATTAGCAGGTGCAATTAAAATGGTGATGAAGGGGCAAAAAGTAATTGGCAACAACGTGCCCGACTTTTTCAATTGTCTCGAAAGTAACGAAAGGGAAATGCCAAAGCTCACTAAAACAGAATTGGAAGTGCTAAAGTTATTAGGTACTGGCTTAACAAGACAAGAAGCTGCTGACGAAATGAATCGATCTGTTTATACTGTAGAGTCTCACTGTAAAAACCTGTTTGCAAAGTTTAATACAAACCGGATACATACGATATTGGCTGAAGCCAGATGTGCCAGGATTATTAAGTAGACTAACTTATTGCGAAAAACGAAACTATAAAACACCCTACCATTTGTGATAGACCCAATTTCCCTGTTTCCTCCCCTTGACACGCTATTTAAAAACATCTACTTTTATGGAACTATTTCAGAAGATTAATAAACTAAAAAAATTAAGTCATGACAAATATTTTTATAATAGACGATCACCCGGTAGTTATTGATGGTATCCGCTCTGTTTTTAGTGATGGAAAAGACAAAATAAAGGTGTCCGGATGGGCAAACTCGGCCAAGGAAGCACTTCCAAAATTGAAAAGATCACATGCAAAAGTGGTTCTTCTTGATTTAATAATGCCGGAATTCACTGGCGTTGAGTTTTGCCTGGTAATTAAAAACCAATTTCCTGATAAAAAAGTTATTGCACTTACAGGAGAACTAAATCCTACCATATTATATAACGCATGGATGAATAAAGCCGATGCCATATTGATGAAATATTGCGGAAAGCAGGAATTAATTGACACAATTCATGGTGTGTTGGCAGGTAACAGAATAATAGGGGACCAGGTTCCGGATTTTGATTATTATTTGCGATCAAACGGAAAAAGAGAGCAAAAACTTACACCCAGCGAGCAACAAATTCTTAATTTATTGGCAAAAGGTCTTTCAAGAGCTGAAGCGGGGAAAATTCTTGGTACAAGTCAGAATGCAATTAACTTTCACTGCAAAAATTTATTCAAAAAGTTTAACAAAAACAAAATAGTTGCTGTTATTGAAGAAGCAAAGCGACTGAAACTGATTTAGCCAGACAGAGTTTAGTTTACACTCCCAGAGTTTAGTTTTTTCTCCAAAATTCTTAAAAATACACAGCTATTCTTTGAAAAACGAGCAATTATTTTTGAAAAAGCCTAAAAATGACAGATTTTTCTTAGAAATTTCTTGATTTTTAGTGAGATATTGCCAAAAACAACAAACAAAAAGCTATTTTTAATGATATTTGAGAGTTTAGCGTAACATACACAGTAGTTATCGTAAATAAAAGAAGTATAACGTAACGTATAAAATATGTACCGTATAATAAACAGTATTTAGCAATACATACAAAATACATTTTTACTATATTTGCACTATTATCAACGAAAAATAGTGCCATGCCAAAGAAAAAACGCTGTCATTTCTGCAATGAAGAGTTTGAATACAAAAGGATCACAGCAAAATATTGTTCACCCGCCTGCCGACAAAATGCTTTAAGACGAAAAGAAAACCCAGACTTGTATGGACGAAACTATCCTATACATATTGATTTGGAGTATGAAGAGTATAGGTTTCTTAAAAAGAAGGCGTCAAACATTAGTTTATCTCCGGAAGAATTTATTAAAAAGGAAATCTTGAAGGATAACATTGAACGTTCCTTTCTATTGACACTTACGCTGGAGCAATACAGATCTATTGGTCTTACTAGTAATCAGGTTGCAGATACTATGAATATTCCTCAGGAACAGGTTCTAGTGAGATGGCTTCTTGACTGTGCAGATAAAGAAAAGAAGGTTATTGAAATTAAGTAAATTTCTATATTAGCGAAGATTTGTCAAGTTTCTCTTAGAACGATATGGCTAACCATTTTCAACCAAATTTGTAGCAAGAAAGTGTATGCCGTAACCTACCAATTTAATATTTCCAGAGAAACAAGTTGAAATATCACTAAAAATAATTGCAGCCCGATAATTACTTAAACCCCATCACGTAAAGTAATTATAGTTTTCATTTTGTAAAAATACTACCCTTTATAGTAGGGTGCACCCTCCTGTTTTCTCCCCTTGACAATCAGTATATTAAGTACTATTTTTATACAGGAATTAAATGAGGCATGTGTTTTCATCGCAAAAGTATGTACAAAAAGTTTTAGAAGTACAAACTGATTTCTATAATTGAGGCAGAAAGACAAGAATACTTAATTTCTTAAATGCTTTGGTCTTTTTTTTAAACAGTTTATAAAAAGTAATAATTATTAATCCAAAAACCACACTCATAAAAAATTTTCTATTATTTTTAGCATTATGGTTTTGTTATTAAATCTTAATGTAAAAGCCCAAACACAATCAATTACAGTAGACACAACAATTACTGCTGATTGTGAGTTTGATCCATTTAATTCGGCAGATGCAATTTATAGTCTATCTATTAATGGCTCTTTAACATTGAATTCTGATACCAGCCTTGTAAGGGTTGTTCTGTACGACACCCTTTTTAATGAATACATGGTCTACGAATCCTATCCACTAATAGCATCAGATTTATCTTTTAGCTTTTATGATGTTTGTGATGAAACCTGTTATTTAGACAGCCTTAGTCCTTACACGTTGGAAGTACAAATAATCGATGCTACCTTAAATTTGTCATCATTGAGTTTTGAGCCCAATTTTATCAATTCGGCTGATAGCTTACAAACTATTGCTAAACAAACCGTAGAATTGCAGAAAGTTACACAAATGCAAAGTATTATCATTCAGAGGAAGATGTTGTGGTTGCCTGATACAAACACAGTTTCGAAGATATCCTATACAGATAAGAAAGGGTTATTTGGAGTGAAATATAATATGCAGGGACTGGATTATTATTCAGGAGGAATATATATGTCTTTAGCTCCCAACTTTAAAGATAATGATAACTCAACAATTGTCCCCGAATGGGATTGGCGAAGCAGGCACGGCGCCAATGATCCAACTAAAACAGACTATTACTATGATATTAACGCTACTGGAGAAGGATGGATGACAATCGCCAAAGATCAGGAAATTAGAGAAAATTGCGGTGGCCTATGCTATATTTATGCCCCGCTTGGCGCTATGGAAGGATATACAAATATCTTTCTAAACAGACTGAACACACCCGATTTTATTAATTTCGATCTCTCTGAACAGCACGTACTTGAATGCGATGGATATGGTGGAGGTGGAGGACTGGAATGTATTAAAGGTCCGGTGGATGGTACAAATTCTTTCTTGAAAAATTATGGTGTTGTTGATGAAGATTCTTATCCTCACAATTATCCTGATGGACAGTGTGATGACCCAATCAATTCCCCTGATTATAGGTTAGAAATTGAACGTCGATCATCTGCAACTCCACCCCATATTCCCGAGTTAGTCATAAAGACAAAATTGATTGAAAAAGGGCCGCTTACTGCTACCTTACCGGATTATTTTACATTTGGAGATCATGCTATGGTACTGGTTGGATATGGAAAGGTTCAAGTCGGGGATATCTTGTATAATGGATTAGTAGGAGAAGTTGTAAAGGAAGGAGACCCTTTCGTAGGTGAAACATATTGGAAATTTAAAAACAGTTGGCATGGTGCCAATTGGGGTGATAATGGTTATTATTATCATCTGGATGATGATATAACTTTTGGACGGATTTCATATTTAATTGGAGTTGTTGATGATTTAACGACCCCCGAGACAGAAGAACCTGAATGTTTTGACAAAGACAATGATGGTTATTTTAATTGGGGGATATATGATAATACACCAAATGAGTGTGAGGAAGATTTTGAAAATAGAGACAGCGATGACTCCGACCCCCGCCTCGGCCCTTTTGATGAAGATTATTACAGCACTCCTGTTGCTCCACTTATGGAAGTATTTGATGATGCTAATCCAGAACCAAACATAATACCGAACAATACATTCTATAGTTTCTTCGATGCTAGCCTACCACAAGAAATAACACTTGCCTTCAACATCGTAAATAACGGTAATGCACAATTAAACCTCTACGAACCGAATATTTATTCGGAAACGGAAACTATCGAAATAGGTGGTGACGATGCAAATGATTTTGTTCTTGATGATGATGATTTGGAATTAATTATACCTAAAGGAGGAGGATCAACTTCATTTGAAATCACATTAACAGCCCCGATAAATCCACCAAAAATAGCCACTGTAACCATCCATGTAGATGAAGATGATATGGAAGATTACAAATTCACACTGGTTTTCACAGATTGCCTGCAAACAGGAACCACTGAAACAATTACAGGTATTGAAACATGGGATGAAGATAATGGACCGCATATCAAATTTGGTGATGTTAAAGTTGCACCAGGCGCTGTGCTGACTATAGAAACCGATGTTGCATTTGTAAATGGAGCAACCCTGATAATTGACCGAGGAGGAATACCTGATCAGAATTACGATATAGAACCTGGTGGCAAAGTTTATGTTGACGGGGGACTGCTCACATCATTAATTTGCAGCGATAACAATACCAATACCTGGAAAGGTGTTAACGTATGGGGTTACAAAGAAAATGGTAATGATGAACCTGTAAGCCAGTTTCCCGACCAGGAAGGAGATTATGCACAGGGACTTATTAAGCTGATGAATGGTGGCACCATCAGTAACGCTGAGGTTGGCATTGAAACCATTGGTTACATAAACGATAAAGCCATGGCCGAAACAAGCGGTGGTATCGTAATGATTGATGAAGGATCGATTATCAATTGCAACGAGGGTGTTGTTTTTTATCCTTACACAAATATTCATCCCTTTTATCCAACAAGTGAACCTTATCCTAATTTAAGTCATTTCGCATTGGCCAATTTTTACAATAGCAGAAAATTTGCCACCAAAAATCAAATCAAATTCACCGGTGTACATGGGGTCGAGATAAAAGGTTGCACTTTTGTAAATGAATATGAACCAAATCCTGTAGTATCCCCGATTGGTATAAAAAGTGAAGAAAGTGGATTTATTGTAAAGAAATATGTCCCCCTCCCCTGGGAAGGAGACCCTGTTCAAACTACATTTAAGAATTTTGACAAAGCCATCAGTGCCAGTAACAACAATTCTTATGGAAATATCAGAATCGATTCAGCCTATTTCGAAGACAACAAAAGGGGTATTTACCTGAGCCAGGTTAACAACCCCGTAATCATTAAAAACGAATTTAATGTACGCAAAAGGTTTTCTTTCTTTCCTGTATTAGATGATGAGGAAGCCATGGTAGGCCTTTACATTAATGATGATTCCGAGGGCTTTGTAATTGAGGAAAATGTGTTTTATTCGGAATTGCGTAATACTGAACTGCAAACAACAACCTGTGAAGGCATTACATTGAACAATACGGGACAAAAACCAAATGAAGTGTATAACAATTCATTCAATAGTTTATCAGCAGGCATTGTAGCTGCCGGTGAAAACCGCGATGGCGAAGGTGCAGGCCTTTGCATCAAATGTAACGATTTCAGGGATTGCTTATTTGATATTTGGGTTGTCCCGGAAAAAGATGAAAATGGTGATCCTATTATAGGACCTACCATTGGAATAGCTGAAAAACAGGGTCTGCCATCAAATGGAAACGGTAATCCAACACTGGCAGCCAGTAATACTTTTAGCAAAAGAAATGATGACCTCGGTGTTGTTAATTATGAAAACTTAGTGGATTGGAATGATATTGAATACACACATCATAGTACTGAAGAACAACCTAAAAAGATCAAGCCTTTGCCTTATACTGTTGGAGATGTTATTCCCATTGTAGATGAAGACGTCGATTATTCAAAAGAACTTTCCTGTCCATCAAATTACAATGGCGGTGGGATTGATAAGGCTGCAACAACAAGCACATATTCAACTGAGTTGCTTTCAGTCAGTGCCTATAAGGATAGCTTGAGCACCCTTGTTGATGGCGGTGATACCGAAGACCTGGCTTGGGATGTAAATATGAGTACGCCCCCGGAAGCAGCAGATGTAAGGCAGGAATTGCTTGATGAATCACCTTATCTGTCGGATACTGTCATGAAAGCGGCCATTGCAAAAGAAGATGTGCTGCCCAATGCCATGATACGTGATGTGCTGGTGGCCAATCCGCAATCGGCCAAATCAATTGAAACCTTGCAAGCCCTTAACCAACGCAACGATACCATGCCTGCTTATATGTTGAGCCAGATTATGCAGGGGATAAACACTTATGGGGCAAAAGAGTTGCTTGAACAACAACTGGCCGGGCATAAAACCAAAAAAGGAAATGCAATGACGCGGCTCATGCATTATTACCTTGTTGATACGGTAAATTACTGTGCAGCAATTGACAGCATGATTCATCTACTTGAGAACGACAATGAACTTTCATCAAAGTATCAACTGATAATGAAATACCTCGGCATGAAAGATTCGGCCAATGCTTACAACACTTTTTATAACATAGCTTTTGATTTTGACCTGAATAGTGAACAGGTAGACGAATACGATTTATACGAAGACCTGATTGATTTGCAGTGGCAAATGATGAATGATACGGTATCGCCTGATAGTACAGCTATAGAAACCTTATTTGATATTGAGCAATATGATCGAACGACACCGGGTGTTTTTGCAAGGAATATTTTGATCAGCCTAGGTGAATTGGATTATCAGGAACCCGTATATGTGCCCGATTTTAATAAATCCGCCCCAATTAATCTCCCATTTTGGCCCGAAGAGGTACACGAAGAAAACTTAATGAAACTTTTCCCAAACCCTGCCGGTATATATTTTATTGTGGAACACGATTTGAGAGAATACGATGGTGAAATAACTATGCAAGTGATTAGTATTAGTGGAATAGTAATCGAATCAGTTGCCTTACAAAATAAACAAAACCAGACTGTAATTACAACCCGGAATTATCCTTCTGGTATTTATATTGTACAATTACTGGTTGATGGGATGATGATAGAAGCCGATAAAATAACCATCGTGAGATAATACTGAAAAAATGACTCGTAAAATTATAATAATCAGTATTTTTCTGCTATTTGCATCAGCATTGAAAAGCCAATCGCGTTGGAATAAAATCTTTTACGATGAAAAGGATGCTATTGGCAATGCTATTATTAATTCATACGACAGGGGAATACTTGTTGTAGGAAAACATGGTAGCAATGCAGTGGAATACAATTGGTTAATTAAAACAGATATTAACGGTGACATAATTTGGGAGAAAGCAATTGGTGCGCCCGGGACAAACATTAAAATATCTGATTTGGCATATAACCATTTAGGTGACCTGTATCTTGTGGGATTAACCGGTTTCTATAATGAAGATGATTACGACCCATTGATTATGAAACTGAATGCCTGTGGTGAAAAAGAATGGTGCAAGGTGTTTTATGAAGAGCGGAACAATTTTTCAAATGCAGTGGTAGCAACCCCGGATGGTGGTTGTGTGGTTGTATTAAGGTATATGACCGTTGACCCGACAAAAGACAGGATTTGTCTTGCCAAGCTCGATACATATGGTACTCTGCAATGGAAGCATTGTTACAATAGTTCTGATACTAGTTTGTATTATAGCGATGCTTATGATTTAGTGAGTTGTCCGGATGGTGGGTTTTTAATTTCAGGTGTTTGTGATTACGTTAACCCTGATCCACCACAATATTTATGGCCAAAACCCTATTACATCAAAACGGACTCATTGGGCAACTTTGAATGGGAAACTGTAGTTCATAGCGAGATTTCTGATAAGGGAGGTTCTGCATGGTCGGCTGTAATAAATGGAGATTCAAACTATTATTATTCCGCGATCAGCCATTACTACTTTTCTTCAGGTAATGATGCAGCATCTTTGTTAAAAATGGACCTGCAAGGCAATGTAATTGACATTTACGATATTGCTCCTCCAAATATTTATGGCAAAATGGTACATGCCAAATTTATCACTGACACAACTTTAGCTGCCAGTGCTGTTTATGGAAGTGCATTGCCTCCCAAACCGGTAATAATTGATACACTTGGCAATATTTTACACCAAAACCCAGTGTTGGATAATGAACGGATGGGCAAAGTTGAAGTAACTTTTGATAGAAAACTTCTGTATTTTGTTAATGTGTTTGACAATTTCGAGTTCGATGCCTACCTCTTTAAACTCAACCAAAACCTGCTAAGCGACAGCCTTTATACGCAGCCTTTTGTTTACGACAGCCTTTGCCCCTATACCATTGTATCTGACACTATTGTGCAGGACGATTGCGGTTTAATTGTGGGTATGGAGGAGATTTATACGCTAACGAATGAATCGGAAAACAAAGTGATTATTTATCCAAATCCGGCGAAGGATCGGTTTAAAGTCCAAAGTACGATGTTTGAAGTTGGGGGATGCCACATTGAAGTATTTGATCTTTTTGGCAGAAAAACAGAAGAAATACTCCTTCCAAAAGAGCAATCCGAGGTAGAATTAATTACCACTGGATGGAAAAAAGGAATGTATGTGGTGAGAGTAATTGGAAGGGATGGGATAGTCGGGAGCGGGAAGGTCGTGATAAGGTGATTAACTCAAATGTGTGAAGTTCTTTGATAGTTTTTCTGTAGTTTGCAGTAAAGATAAATAATTGACCGATTATCACAAGGTTGATGGAATTGACCTGTGATTGCACCAATTGGTTAAAATGATGGTGTTCATTGTAAATGTGGGTTACCTGATCCCATAAAATTCAGGTAAGCGGTTCCAGAAAAGCTTAGAGAGAGTATGGGAAGTAATACTTTTATTATGAAATATATCATGATCGTTGTAATATTTTTAAGCGTTTCTCTGTTTTTAAAAGCAGAAACAAACGAATGTATTAATATTACACCAAACACTGCGTGCCTTGCAGAAGAACCGGGTGGTGGTGATTTACACCATATTACTTTTTACGGAATCCTAGATATGTGGTGGACGCCATCAGGAGCCTTAATAATAGATTGTGATCCTCCGTTTTCAGAGGTATGTTACAACTTGTGGTGGAGTCTTACTACAAGTCAAAAATTTGTTCGTCTCAATGATGCCAACCAAACGGAAATTGACGTTACATCAGACCCTGTTATTACACCGGGAGAAAATGGTGACAAAATCCATACTTTTACCCGGTAATCAGATCTCCTAATAACAACGAGGGGTATTTCGATACCCCTCTCTTTTTAAAAAATATGATATGAAAATAGTATTATTAAGTTTATTACTTATCTCATTCTTGAATATCTTTTCCCAAGATAGTTGTGTTGTAAAAGTTTTTCCAGGCGATTGTCAGAACTGCTATATAGGAATGAAAAGTGTTGAAGCCGGTGATGAGAGCATAAAGAAAACAATTGTATTTCCTGATTTATCCAAAGCAGAAGCCAACGCATATCTAAGGAGTGTTTTAAATATTTCTGATATCAACAAATTTAACATCATTGTTTCCGATTCTGTTTATAATTCAATGAATAGAAACCTCACCTCTGAGGTTTATGTTTATAGTGAAAATAAACTTTATAATCATTCATTGTTGAAAAAGTTTCATGGTTTTGATGAAATTGGCCCTTATGAAATTAAAATTCCAGATAGTATAGCCATTTCTGTAGCAGCAGCCATTATCAACCATGAAGATTATTTCTTTATTACTGATTCTAAGTTTGGAAACTGTATCTTTATAAGTAAACATGGTGAAAACAAAATAACTACTTTGACTGCCCAAGATTTTACTACTGAAGAAAATTTCAACAAAATTTCAGGTGATACGCTTTGTTACCATATGTTTTCTAAGTACAGGGAAGTATTGAAAAGTGCAAACATGGATCGGGTAAAATTCAAACCTTCATTTGAAAAAAGAAATAAAATGACCACATTCTTAATGACGCCAGACATCAAGGTGGAAAATAATGAGGCCGGGCTATTTTACAAAACTGGAATTGTAATTTTTAACAATCCGAATGAACATACTATCTTACGCATTGATGAAGAAAGTCTTCCTGAAAATTATGTTATATTCCCTGCTTATTTTTCCAAACATAAGGGGGAGTATTACATACAGTTGACACATGTTGATAGAAATAATGACGATCAATATCTATTAGGGAAGTTCTTATTAGAAAATGACAAGTTGACATTCTCAGAATTCCCAGCTTTTAAAATTCCTTCGGAATATCTTCCGTCCAGCAATTTTAAAAGCCTGAGAAAAATGTTAGGGTCTACAGACCCATTTCTCTTTTTGCAATACAGTCTTTCGTACTACAATATGGATACTGATAAAACTAGTCTCTTACCTTTTGAGTCAGTCAATTTAGATTTTGAACTACCAGGTCAGGCGATCAATTTATTAAAGTTTGAATACAGTTTTAAATTTATTGATGCTTATGTAACTGAAAAGATTTTACAGGTTTTGCATGAGGAATCTGGCAAGTACTATGTCGCATATATAAATCGAAAAGACAATAGCTTGATAAAAAAACTAGAAATTTCAAATCCTGCTAAAACTCTAAAAGCAGGTATGTTCTTCTATTCAACGGAGGAGTTATTTTACTTGTCGAAAGATAATACAATTGTTGTAGAAAAAATCAACTATAGGTAAAAAGATAATAGAAATACGATATTGAAGATGACATAAAAATTCGGAAATTCCATAGCAAGATCAACAATTGGAGAATGCCATTGTAAATGATTACAGTGCATCTTCTTATCATTAGGTGATTGAATAATGCAGTTTATATAAGAAAGAATACAATATTTTCGAATTGCCACTACACTTTGCAAATCTTAAGTAGTTTTTGTACGGATAATCGGAGTTGTGACTAATTAAAGAAAATCATTAATGCTACAACCTTAAATATTGAAAAAGAAAACAACGACCATTGACAAGTTTTCTATTTTCTTTGAAATAGGATATGTAAAGTATCTAAACAAAATTATTTATTTATAACCCTCTGTGTTTTTTGAGTTTGCTTGCTCTTTTCAATTTGTTCGATGATATCAGGCTTGGAAAAAAAGACACGTCCGCCTATGTGGATTGATTTTGGGATACTACCTTGTTGTTCCCATCTCCGTAGTGTGGATGTTGATACACGAAGAAGTTCCATTGTTTCCTTCCAGGTTAAAAGATGTTCTGCTTGCTTTTCTGGTACTTTCTCTGGTACTATGAGTGAAGGTTTAGTTTCAATGAATTTTTCATCTGGTGACGCTTTTTGTGCTTTCTTCTTCAAACCTTTATTTTTCATCACTTTTTCTTCTTTTTTGTCTTTTAACTGTGTTGAAAGGTATTGTGACATTTTTTTTATGCGATTGAAAATCGATGGGTCGTCATCGGGCGAACTAATTGCTAGATCAAATTCATTTATAATTTTTGGATATTCGGAAAAGAATTTTTGTTTGGTTTGTTTATCCATCTGTGGAGATTGTGCCAGAAAAAGTAGTGATGTGTTTGTAATTGTGGCAAGTATCTTCTCAAACTCATCCTCATTCTTTACTATAATACTGGTGTGCCCAAATTGACCAATGGTTCTTTCGTTTACTTCTTTGATGACTTCGAACCTCAATTCATTATTAATTTCACTTTTACTTTTGAAGGTCTTGTGTTGATCCGAGAGATAAGTCTCGTATAAAAGCAGGCGCAAAATAGCCAGCACCTTCAAAGCTGGTATTCTTTCTAAAAAGATTAATTGATTCACGAAAGGTTTGATACCTGACATTTCTACGAACTCTTGTCCAATGTACTGTTTTAATGATGTTCTCATGATGCAAAGGTCAGAATAAGAATTGCTATTTAGAGAATTGTTAATAACAATTGTACAGACACCAAATCCACCAAGAGCGGACTTTTAAAATAATGGTGGGGAAGATGTGGGGAAGACGCCATTAAAAAAAACCTGATAATATTCTTTATCAGGGCTTTATGTTTTTGAGAAGTGGTACCACCTGGAATCGAACCAGGGACACATGGATTTTCAGTCCATTGCTCTACCAACTGAGCTATGGCACCTCTCAATTTTGGAGGGGCAAAAGTAAACATTTTTTAATTCTGACAAAAGCTCAATGAAATATTTCTCAAAAAATCTTAATTTTTGCTTTCATCAAATTACTAAGCTTATTTTTGCAAGTCTTAGTTGATGATTATGAAACTGGTAATTGATAGTGGTAATACGTTGGTGAAACTGGCGGTTTTTAATGGATCGCAAATTGTTGAATTGTTGAAAACACCAGATCTTTCAATTCAAACAATTGCTCAGCTTTTAGATAAATACAAAAATATCAACAGTGCTATCTTTTCCAGTGTTCGCGAAAACACACAAGAACTTGAAAATTTCTTGGATCAAAAAGTGCATTTTATCTCGCTTGACGGGAAAACATTACTTCCCTATAAAAACAATTACACAACACCTGAAACACTGGGCAAAGACCGAATAGCGGCAGTAGCCGGTGCACAAAATTTATTCCCTACCAATAATGTTTTAGTTATTGATGCAGGAACGAGTATTACTTACGATTTGCTTACATCAGATGGAGAATACATGGGTGGTGGTATTAGCCCGGGGATGCAAATGCGCTTTGATGCATTAAATACTTTTACAAGTAAATTACCGTTAATCAAAGCGGAATATGATAAAGATATTGCCTTGATTGGGAATTCCACAAGTAAGGCTATTCTGTCGGGAGTACAAAATGGTGTATTACAAGAAGTTGATGGAATAATTGAGGAATACAAAGCAGATTTTTCGCCACTTAAAATTGTTATTTGTGGTGGCGACAATAAATATTTTGATAAGTACTTAAAAAATAACATCTTTGCAGCCCCAAATTTGGTACTTCAGGGATTAATAAAAATCCTTCAATTTAATGAAAATATTTAGGTCAGGTATATTACTATTCATCCTTCTTTCTGGTATAGGTCTGAGTGCACAAACAAGCATTAACTCACCCTATTCGCGTTTTGGGCTTGGAGATTTGCATGGTAAAAATGTAAATACAGCTTTGAGCGGAATGGGAGGTATTTCGATTGGTGTTTCCGATCCTACAATGATCAATCCTGCTAATCCGGCTTCATATGGAGCGCTCGATTCGGCATCTTTTATTTTTGAAGTGGGAATTTTTGCAGATTTTACAACATTAAAAACAACAACACTTTCCGAAAGTGGCTATTATTCTTCATTGGCTTATATTATGATGGGTTTTCCTATTACAAGGTGGTGGAGGTCAAGTTTGGGTCTTTTGCCTTTCAGTAAAGTGGGTTACGATGTAGATATTGTTGTTGAAGTTGAGGGATTTAGTAATGTAGAAAACAGTATTGAAGGAGATGGAGGTTTGAACCAGGTATATTGGGGAAATGCTTTTAAGATAGGAAACAACCTCCGTTTGGGGTTCAATGCGACTTATCTGTTTGGTGAAGCACGAAGAAGAAGTGTTATTAATTTTCCTGATTCGGTATTTATTTTTGGAACCTCATCAGAAGCTAGAACAAGGGGCAGCGACTTTATTTTTGATTATGGAATACAATACGATATTCATATTAATACAAAGCAAAAACTAACCCTTGGTCTTATTTATGCCAATACGTTTTACTTAAAGGCAACACGTAGCTATCTTGCTACTACGGTTTTTGGTGCCGATGACGAATCAATCGGTGTGATACTAGATACCATTGCTTATGATCCTGAGGAAAAAGGTACGATTACTTTGCCCGATAGGCTCGGATTTGGTTTTACCTATACCAATGCAGATAGCTGGTTGATTGGTGCAGATTTTGAATGGCAAAACTGGAAGAGGTTTGAAGGTTTTGGCGTGCTCGATTCGCTGGAAAATGCCTGGCGCTTTGCAGTAGGTGGTCAATATACGCCTAAGCACACAAGTTTATCTTCACTGTTTACACGTATGACTTATCGGATTGGTTTTAGATACGAGAATTCTTATATAAATATTTCAAACCATCAAATTAATGAGTTTGGCATAAGTTTTGGACTTAATTTCCCCTTGAGGAAAACGCGAACAACACTTGATTTGGGTATTGAAGTTGGTAAGATGGGAACTACCAAGGATAAGCTGATTCAGGAAAATTTTATTAATTTTACCTTTGGAGTTGCAATAGACGAACATTGGTTCCATAAACGAAAATATCAGTAGCATTAGTAATTTAACCATAAAACAATGAAATTAAAGGCTTTAATAGTATTGGTAAGTTTAGGGTTTGGCTTGATGTCATTTGCCGGCGAACCAGTTGTGAACCATACTCCACAGGATGATGGCTCCAAATATGGAAAAGATTCTGCCACTTGTGTGATGAACCTTTCACTCTATAGGGAATTTTACAAACAATGGAAAAATAGTAAATACAAAAACTCAGCGATTAATGATGCGTTTCTTTCCTGGCGCGAGGTTTATAAATCATGTCCCAGGGCCAGTGAAAATATTTATGTAGATGGAATTAAAATGCTGAAACATCAGATTAAAATGAGTAAAGATGATGTAGAAAAAAATGCATATATCGATACCATGTTGATGGTTTACGATGCACGCATTCAATATTTTCCAATTAAACACAAAAAGCAGCAATCGCAAGTTGGGGCTTTATTAGGCCGCAAAGGAGTCGATCTTTATAAACAAAGGCCAACTGCTTATGTACAGGCCTACGAAATTTTGAAGCGCTCTCTGGATTTAGAGAAGGAAAATGCCGCAGGCCCGGTTTGTGTATATTATTTCAGGGCAAGTGCCAAGATGGCTCAAAAGGGTGATGCCGATACAGCCAATGTTGTCGATGACTATGATATGATTATGGATATTGTTGACGCCAATGTTAAAAAATACACACTTGCAAGCAATACAAAAAAAACCCAGGAATGGGAAAATATCAAAGGTAATATTGAAAATACTTTCGAGCCTTTTGCCAACTGTATTGATTTAGTCCGCATTTACCAAAAGAAATTTGATCAGTCGCCAAATGATGTTGATTTGATGAAAAAAATTACAAAAATCTTAGAGAAAAAGAAATGTCACGATTCACCATTGTATTTTGAAGCTGTTGTAGCACTTCATCATGCTGATGCTTCGCCCGAATCGGCCTACCTGATTGGAAAAATGATGATCAATCAGGAGCGTTTCAAAGAAGCCATCCCTTATATGGAAGAGGCAACAAAAATGGAAGACCTGGATAAAGCAGACGATGCATTTATTTATTTGGCAAAAACATTCCGTGCTTTGGATAGGTTGCCTGAATCAAGAAAATATGCTTTGAAAGCTATTGAGTTAAATCCTGGTTGGGGAGAACCCTATGCTTTTATTGGCGATTTATATGCAATGAGTGCGACCAAGTGTGGTGACAATGATTTGACAAAAAAAGTAGCCTACTGGGTTGCTGTCGATATGTACAGGAAAGCCATGCAGGTAGATCCAGCAATGAAAAATGACATGAATAAGAAAATTCAAACATATAATGTACACTTTCCACCAACTGAACTTTTGTTTTTCTATGGTCTTAACGAAGGAGATACTTATACGGTAAAATGCTGGATTAACAGGGACACCAAGATCAGGGCTGCAAAATAATCGTTTATTATCCTGAAAAAATGTACAAAAAAATCTTTAAAAGCATCATCATAACTGGGGTTGTGGTGATGCTTTTTTCGTGTGAAAACTCCATGACAAGCGTACAGGAATTTGCAAAAAATGACACCTTGCCATTGCTGTCAGCCTATAACATTGAGTATGAACGTACAGATTCAGGATACTTACAGGTTATCCTTAAAAGCCCTTTGATGCAAAAATTTGAAGGCAAAGATCCTTATGTTGAATTCCCTGAAGGATTTGAAGTTACTTTCTATAACGATAGCGGGGAACAGGTTTCTTATATGCGTGCAAATTATGGGATAAATTACGAGAAACAGGATTTAATACGTGCCCGCAATGATGTTGTTGTAATTAATTTTGAAAAAGAAGAAGAATTAAGAACAGAAAACCTGGTCTGGGATAAAAAAAAGAAAATCATTTATTCCAATACTTTTGTAAAAATAACGGCTCCCGATAAGGTGATATATGGCGATAGCATGTGGGCAAACGAATCGTTTAGTAAAAGGGAGATTATTAAGTTTAAAGCCGATATTGATATTGAAGAAGACAGTGTAACGGCAAAGTAACAAAATTGGTTTTCTTGAATTTTACAGTTTGAGAATAGAGCATCTTTGCCGTTCAGAATTTTTTATAGATGATTAATAATGTTGACTAAAAAAATGTAGTTTGCAAACGAAAACAACCATATGGGCGCCTATAGTTTAACTATTCTTTCGATGCTTTTGTTTTCCGGCTTTTTTTCGGGAATGGAAATTGCTTTTGTAAGTTCCAGTCGCCTGAAACAAGAACTGGATATAAAAAGAAATGTGTTGCCTGCGAGGGTATTATCGATTTTCTATAAAAATCCTTCCCGATTTATCGGTGCTTTATTGTTGGGTAATAATATTGCTTTGGTGGTTTACGGTATTGCTATGGCTGGTTTGCTAGAACCAATGATTGTTCATGTACTTCCCAATGCAATTAATTCTGAACTTGTGGTGCTCCTGTTGCAAACACTAATATCGACCTTGATTATTTTAATAACGGCTGAGTTTTTCCCAAAGATTCTGTTTAGGATTAATCCCAATGCAATACTAAAGTTTTTTGCTTTACCGGTTTGGATTTTCTATTATCTTTTTTACCCCTTAATTCTTGCTTACATTGGTTTTTCCGAGTTGTTACTTAAATTGGTATTCAGAATGAATTTGAAGAATAACAGCTATCAGTTTAGTGCAATTGATCTGGAAGAATATGTAAAAGAATTTGTGCCTGGTGAAGAGCAGAAGGAAGAATTGCATCCGGAAATAGAGATGATACAGAATGCCATTGATTTTAAGAATATTAAGTTGCGCGATTGTTTGGTCCCCCGGACAGAAATTAAGGCCATTCAGATAGATGAGGATATTGAACAATTGCGATTGTTGTTTACTGAAACAGGTCATTCAAAAATAATGATTTATAAGGAGAGTATTGACGATTTAATCGGTTATGTACATGTCTACGACTTGTTTCATAACCCAAAAAAAATAAGTGAGGTAACCCGAAAAGTGGAAGTTTATCCTGAAACCCTTACAGCAAATAATCTCCTGTCAAGTTTTATTAAAAATCACAAAAGCGTGGCAGTTGTTGTTGACGAATTTGGTGGTACTTCGGGTATCGTTACCATGGAGGACGTGATTGAAGAAATATTTGGCGAAATAGAAGACGAATATGACAGTGAGGATAACCTCGAGAAAGTTATTTCAGAGAATGAGTTTCTTTTTTCGGCCCGGCTTGAGATCGATTTTTTGAATAAAAAGTATAAACTGAACATCCCTGTATCAAATGAATACGAAACACTTTCAGGATTTATCATTCACTACCATGAAAGCATTCCTGTGCAAAACGAAACAATCAATATCAGCCCCTTCGTTTTTACAGTTTTAAAATCAACCGAAAACAAAATTGAAGATGTGAAACTCAAAATAAACGCCTAATATCGATGATCTTCAATAAATCTTTGTTTTTCAGGATTTCAGCTTTCCTTTACAATTCATCTGGTTTTTCAAACTAAAAAGGGATAATTATTTGGCAAACAAGGCAATAAGCTAATGTGAAAACGGACGCCTCATGTTCTTTAAACAGCGGTTAAACAATGTATTAACCTGAATTCGATTTAAGAGGCACCTCATCTATACTATAGATATTCAATTACTTGCAAGAAGCTTCCTTTGTGGTTCTTAGTGTCTTCCTGTCTTTGTGGCTAAATATTCTGCCACTATTCCGATAGCTATCGGAACAAAGACACAAAGAAAACACTAAG
>Ga0164318_10000456_pt1 | contig 31198 bp, 24 predicted proteins | sample GuaBasSedimGuay9_FD_113734 | JGI IMG/M metagenome (GOLD analysis project Ga0164318, IMG submission 113734) | Subseafloor sediment microbial communities from Guaymas Basin, Gulf of California, Mexico - Guay9, Core 4571-4, 0-3 cm | ecosystem: Environmental > Aquatic > Marine > Hydrothermal vents...
ATCAATTTCAGTCTATTGGGGAGAGCAATTTACGCTATCAGTATTATTTGAAGATATCCGTGATGGACTTAATCCAGTTCCAATTTCTTCTGATGCGACAGTTTCTTATACAGTTACGGGTCCTGTGGGGTATTCTGAATCTGGTTCTTTACCCTATTTTGCCACTATTCCTGGAACCTACCGAGATACTTTTAATACAGTTGATTTTAACTTCAACGGAACCTATACCTTCCAAATTACCGCCGTTCGTAATCAATATGAAACTCAGATCTTGATCATTACGGTCTATATCGATATTATTCCCACAGAGTTAACAGCGGAACATCTTTCAATTTCTGTGAATTGGGGAGAATCATTCAATTTATCCGTTTACTACGAAGATTCTTATAACGGAGTGGATATCAGTTCAGGGAATGTTGGTTTTTCGGCTACTGGACCGAATGATTTTGTAGATGCTGGAACGCTAACTTCCCTCGGAACTGGCTGGTATTTCCTCTCATTAGAAGCAATCGAAGGTGGCCAATTTGTAGCTGGAACCTATACATATCTAATAACTGCCCAACTAAGCCAGTATCAGACTCAGACTATTTCAATTTCGGTTAATATTGCAGTAATTAACACTACATTGACAACATCGAGTGATACGATTTCAGTGGCATGGAATGACAACTTTTCGATATCGGTGGTTTATTTCGATGAAGATAACGGGCTCAACATCACGGATGGTTCGGTTACGTATACGGTTACTGGACACCCTGAATATAGTGGATCTATTGAAAATTCGATCACAAGCGATGCCTATGTTATTGAATTCAACACTACCTATTTTGGCACGAATGGAACCTATTCATTTGTAATCACCGCCACTAAAAATCAGTATGAGACTCAATCTCTGGTAATCAATATCGATATCGGTATCCGACCGGTTAATTTTACCTCAAATGCATCCAAAGTTACTATTTACTGGGAAATGAATTTCACATTAGCGGTGGATTATTTCGATGTTTACGATTCGCAAAATCCTGTAGCCATAGATTCAGGTGCCATTATCAGTTATGTGGTTAGCGGTACCGGGGATTATTCAGATTCTGGAGTTTTCAGCAATTTAAACAACGGTACATATGTATTACCTCAAGAATCGTTAAATTTCGGCCAAGCCGGCACCTATACCTTTGAAGTTTCGGCATCTAAACCCCAATATGCTTCCCGAACCTTGGTGATAACGGTAACCATTTTGAAGATTCCCACCCAGCTTACTTCGGATTATACAAATGATACGATTACACTTTATTGGGAAGAAACAATAAACCTGACCGTTTCGTTCGAAAATATCATTGGTTCTCCAGTGGGAATCGGAACTGCAACGCTTTCCTACTATTCTGCTTCTCTGGCGGTATCTTCCGGCTATCTTACCAGTCAAAACAATGGATTATATACCTTTGATCTGAAGTCGCTTGATTTCGGTCAAGCCGGTACCTATAATTTCAGAATTTCTGCCACGAAGAATCAGTATGAAACCCAGCAGTTGGTATTGACCATTCAAGTTTTGGTGATACCTACCAGTTTCTCCACCACTCAGACCAACTATACTATCAATTGGCGGGATACTCTGGACCTATCAGTCCAGTTTACAGACACCTATCGTACACTAGGAATTACCGATGGTTTAGTTTCATTTACGGTAGGACAGCAGGCTGGCTTAGAAGGAACATTATCACATGTTACAACTGGTCAATATACCATAACTTTGAATTCTACTGATTTCTTGGGTGTGGGTAGCTACACTATTTATGTCACAGCTGAGAAATATCAATACATATCTCAAACGATTACCTTCTATCTTGTAATTCTACCGGTGCAGACTCGGATCAACAACACGATTTTCCTAAGGGAAGATGTGGAGATTAATGTCAGTACCAGCCATTTCTTCTATATTTCCTATAATGAAGTGGATACAACAGCAATTACTGGGGCAAATACTAAATACTATGAATGGGAAGATGATTCAGGTACTCATTCGGGATTGCTGACAGACATGAATAATGGACTTTATCGGTTAGATTTTAATACCGTTAGCAAACCGGTGGGAACGTATTTAATTGCGATTTACATCGGTAAAACCAACTTTGTCACCCGATCTGCTACCATAACACTCATCATCAAAGAACGACCGGTGGTTGTGGAATTAGGGGATCAAATTTCTTCTAAGGTGGCTGAAACGCCGGAAGGAAACTTAATTGTAATCGAATTTAACTTGACCGACCCGGTCGATAATGCTCCGCTCACTGGTGCTACTGTTACAATGCATTACCGAGGAAAGGATATTTCAATTCCGGAAACTAACACTTCGGGAGTCTATCGTTATGTTATTGATACCAATTCCGAAGAATATAATGCGTTAGTGGCTGCAATTACCGATACTGCCACCATTACTGTGACTAAAGCCAATTACACGATTGCACCTTTTGATATTACTATATCAGTAACTCCTCCAGAATTTACTATCGGAAATGTTGGAGTACCCAAAATTTTTGTCTACATCGGAGGCAGTGTGGCTTTGATTGCGGTGGCAATTGCGGGAACAACCCGATACATTCGCTATGCGAGAATTCCATTGATTATTAAGCAGATTGACCGCACTAAGAAGTTGATCTCCGGTGATAAACCGATTTCTGATGAGGATCTCACATTATCTATCAGCGATGAAATCATCGAAAGGTTGGGAGATGCTTGGGAAATGTTGGATATTGATCCTTCTTCCATCTTAGGTGGAAAATCAAGCAAAGAAGTTTCTTCTGAAGAAGAATTAGGAGGTGTCTAAAATGCCTACTGGAATAGTGTTAATGCACTGGGATGAACGGATGGGTGTGGAAATTCTGGGGACATATCCCAGCGAAGTAACCATCCAGGAAAAAACTTTGATGCAGCTGTATTCTCAGCATGAATTCACCGGCGAACCTGGGTTGGTTTCTATTACTGCGGGCGCCATCAACTTAGCTTCTTATTACACAGGCCCTGAATCGGCGGTTTATATTATATTACTTCTAACTGCCGAAGAAGATGGAGATGTTTACGAAGAGATGCTGGTTGAAGTATCGCGACAGATTGTTGCAAATTTGGATTCGGGAAATTTTGACGCTTTACTTCCTCCCCTCTTTCAACGACTGTCTGTTTTCCCCACTCTTACCGAAGAACAGCGACTTTGCATGCAATACGAAAGTGAAATCAAACGGATGATTCTACAGCGTCTACGAGAGGAAGCTACCGTCAGTAAATCTGAAATTGCAATCTGGTTGAAGGATCAATACCGGGATGGCTTTGTGGATGTCGAAAATGTTCTCACGAGTATGATTCAAGTAGGATTGATTCAAATTTCATCCGTAAAGGGGCTTTCTTCTGATATGATCTTTTTGGGTCAAGATATAATGATGTTACGCTATCCTCCGAAGAATCTTATCAAAGATCCCGAAGATCGGCATTTGCCTTCCTCTCTCAAGGATTCTTATCTCAAGGAAGTTCGAAATTTCTTCCTGAACTACGTTCCCTCCGATAAGGATAATTTAGAAATAATCCAAAATATTATGCTGGATCCGCAGTGCTATGAAATTCTTAAACTCCTCAGAGAAGCCATGGTAACTCGTAACGATTTGGAGAAGCTCAGGAAAAAAGGAGTAGAAGATTTAGATCAGTCTTTGAAGAAATTCTGGGAGAATCGGATGATTGCAGTTTTTCAAGATGATAAAGGGAATGAATATTACTGTTTGGTAAGTGATTTCTATATCGAGAAATTCTACCCCCGCTATATGCTGGATGTGATTAGAAAGCAGTATCGTACCCGTGCTCAAAATCCCACTGCATTGGTGAAAGCTTTGGATTTGATGAAGGATGAATATTATGCATTGCAGAAAGCCAAGAAAGTAGCCGAAAAAACATCTACAACGACCTAAGTATGATTAGAAGTATAGAAAAATCATCTGAAAATCATCAATTTTTTCTTTTCTTTTTACCCTAAATATTACTTTCATCATTATCTAAAAGTATTGTGGGATTTGCAATACAACCATGCACCAAAGGGGTGACCACAGAATCATATTACAATGTAATAGTGGAATGTCATCCCACTAATGACTTAGGAAAGTACAATTTTGGGTGAAAAAAAATTAAAAGAGAATAAATATAAAGAATCTAATCTAATTATATATAACACGATGCAGATTACCGGAATCGATTATTCTAAATGTATTAATTGTAAAAAATGTGTGGTTGATTGTCCTTCTCAACTGTTTTCGCATATTATTCAAGATGGGTCTACTCAGATTAATTTCGCGGATCCTAATCAATTATGCATCCAATGCGGTCATTGTTTAGCAATTTGTCCTGTAAACTGTATTATATATCAAGGAGATTTTAAATCATCTCCGATTCCTCCCAATTTTCTTGAAATGAAGCCTTCATATAATTCTTTAGATAATTTCCTTCGGAACAAGCGCTCGATTCGGCATTTTTCATCTAAAAAAGTACCTTATGGCCTTATTGAAAAGATTTTAAGCACCATGCGCTATGCTCCCAGCGCAAGAAATGCTCGTAATTGGAAATTATTGGTAATCACAGATAAAAAAGAAATACAACTTCTATCTAAGCAAATTATTTATGCGATTGCAATCACTCAGAAAATCACCCAAAATTGGCTTATCCGAAAATTACTCCTTCTCACACCTCTTAGGCGCACATTATACGATCATCGGATTTCGTATTCTATAAATCGTCTTCTGACCAATTCTAAAGCTGGATTAGATCCAATTTTCTTTGATGCACCGTGTGTTGTTATTATTTATTCTCCTAAATACGGTAATTTAGCCGGCTGTGATAGTGGGATTATTACCACCTACGGAATGTTAGCGGCCGAAAGCTTAGGATTGGGAACATGTTGGATTGGTATTGCACAAGAAGTCATGATGAGACTTCGAAAAATCAGAAAATTTTGTGGTATTCCTAAAGGCTATTTTCCGTGGAGTGTTTTTGTTGTAGGTTATCCAAAATATAAATATAATCGGATTCCGCCGAGAGATCCCTTAGAAGTGACATGGAGGGAATTCAAAGAAGAAAAAGTTGAAAAATATTCTGATAAAAAGATTGAGAATGTATGAGAACCAGTAGAAAAAGAAAATTAAGATATATTGAATTGAAAAAAAGAATTTATGCACAATTCAAGCACTATTCATTATTCAGACAATATTCTTGCTCCATTTAGACACTATTTAGGCACTACTCAAGCTGGTAATCAAAAAATAAAATTCTTGCTGTAATAAATTCATAAATCCACGCTGTTGTGCTTCGAATTCTTTAAATTGCGTTAATCTGGGATAATACTCCTCAATTCGAGGTAATAATTCTTCTACTTTTTTAACTGCGATAGATAGCGGTCCTTGATAAATGAAACATCCAATAATTTCTTTTATCTTGAAAAAGTGAAGTTTTACACCTTCATAACTGGTGATGTCAATTCCCTTTGCAACAAAATCTTGCAGAAATCCCATTAGATTGATTTGAAAAATACTGAAATACAGTGAATCTGCTTCCCATTTAGAATGAAAAGGTGTTTGAAGAATAACCCGGCCTTGTGGACTAATTAAAAGGAAGCATTCGGGTTTGATGGATTCTCTATTTATGCCAGATAATGAAGATAATGAATTTAAATTCGTGGAAGCTGAATTTCCTGATTGATCTGGAGCAAAAATAGACTTAATTTGTTCTTTCAAAGTATTATATTGGTTGGAAGAGATCTTGCTGTTAGGATTTTGATCTCCAGTTATTAGTTCGACTTGCCAAAATGCACTTTTTTCTAAGAACTCATCTAATTCTTGAATAATTTTTACGTGAATTCGTTCCAAATCATGTTCTTCTGCAAGACGAATTGCTTTCTGAAGTAGTTCATGAGCATGTCCTATTTCACCTTGCAAGAAAATCAGTTTAGCTTTCAACAATAAGACTTCTGCAGTCATGGAATACGAATGATTATGCAGGGCTAAGGTGATCATTTGTTCCAAAACACGACTTAAGGAAGATGGCATTTTACTTGTGCTATCTTTTTTCATTTTTTCTAAATATAAATCGGTTAATTCCACCATAGCCATGGCGGTGATGTCAAAATAACGCATTTCATCCTGTATAATTTGAGTTAGATAGTATTCTGCTTTTATCCTTGATTGATGAGTGTCCAGATATTTAAAAAACATTCCCTTTCCCAGCCAATAACGTTGTGCAATCACTTTATTGGGATTATTAAAATAAATTCTATATAATTTGGTCAAACATTGATAGGCTGCAGATTCATTATTCTGTTCAATATGGATTGCAATTAACGGGATATAAACTTCACTCATCTCAAAATGTTGGTCTTTTTCTTCCACCATCGACATACATTTTGTTAACAGTTCTAGTGCCCTATCATACTGACCTTTATGCCAGTAAACTTCTCCCATATTTTGCAAAGCGACACGAATTCCCTCATGATAATTATCTTTTTCATCTATTTGTAGGGATTTACGCATATATTCCAAACTCTCATCCAATTCTCCCATTTGAATTAGAATTGCTCCGATATTGTAGCCCGTTTTTGATATTCCGCGCGTTGATTTTATTTTTTCATATTCCGTGTAAGCTTCCTTCAAATAAGTCAATGCTTTAGAAAGATTACCAATTGCATTATAAATTACTCCTACGTTATTTAGTGCATGAGCCAAATCGAGAAGATGGTTGTATTTTCGACGAAGCTCCAAGTTAAATTTGAAGAAAAACAAAGCATTTTCAAGTTCCCCTTGTTGCCATTCATATCCTCCCCTTAAGAGGACTAATTCCGCCATTTTCTGCTCTAATTCTTCAGTTTCTATGGATTTATTATGATAGAGTAATTCCTCGGCACGCTGGATGGTTCGAATCACCAACTTAATTTGACCACTTGAAAAATACAATTTGGTTAACTCAATCAATATGTCTGTTCGATATAGAGAATTTTTTAGCACAGGTGGAGTTTTCAAGAGATCATGGGCACTATTTATTCCCTCTTCATAATATTCCAGTTTTTCTAAAAATCGTAGCTTGAAGATGGCGACTTTTTGTTTGACCGCTGAAGAAAGAAGTTGATCTTGCAACATTTCTTGGCAGAGTTTTAACCCTTCATGAAATTGACTGGTCTGAAATAACCTCTCAAGCAATTTAACCTCATTGCCCTCTTGAATTTCTCGCATTTTCTTCTTATCTCTGTTGTTATGTTTGTTGTGGCGATTAAAATAAAAACATAACGAATCCTAATAAATTTTACTTAATAGTAAAAAAAGATTAGTTTTTGTAATAATGTATAAAATATTTTACAAATTTAAATTCATAAAATATTTTCTACTATAATTTGTCTAGAATTCAACGTATTTAAAACATTTGATTTTGTAGTTATATTTGAATTTAGATTTTAAAATCAAATTATTAAGTTCAATATAAATATGGGATAAATATTAGGATGCTTTTCGCATCAAGCCGAATCGCACGATGCCAAAAATTTTAAAATTTCAAAATGAAAATAAATTAAAAGATGAATGTGAAACTGAAATTTCTGCTCAAAAAGGAAAGGAAAAAAAACTCCCAAACCTAATAGGTCGGGCTTATTCCGCTCTTTAAATTTTATAAATTCTCTATTGCTAATTCCATATCGCCTTTCGAAACTTTCTTCCGTTTCGAATGCTTCGCAAAAACTATAGCCGATTCAGTCAACATCTTCGCTCTCTTCTCTAAATAATCTAAAAGAACCTCCACTGCATCTCTGCTGACTATCTCAGCCCCAGCACTCGCCATAAGAGCACGCAAAGGTGACCAGGCGAATAAACGTTTCTTCTTTGCCATTATTGTTCACTTCTTATTTAAGATTGAAAAAAAGGGTTTTTCTCCTATACGACGTTTAGTGGTAGTACTCGATGGCTAAACCCATATCGTCTTTCGTGATTTTCTTTCGCTTTGCGTGTTTCGCGAATTTCAAGGACATTTCGGTTAATTTTTTCGCTCGATCTTCTAAGTAGAAGAGCAAGGATTCGACAGCTTCACGAGATACAATTTCGGCTCCAGCGCTTTTCATCAAGGCGCGCAAAGGAGACCATGCAAAAATTCTTCTTTTCTTTGCCATAATAATCTTTCTCCGCATTTAATTATTCATTTGATTGTGGGACTCATCGTGTGTAATTTGTATAACGGTGTGGATGAGTAAGGGATCACAATCTAAATAATATATGGTAGAGTAAGTATATAAAGCTTTGGGGGGAATGGGGCAAAGATTGAATCAGATTTGGTTGGATCTATAATGATTGCGACAAAAAGGAGAATCTGACAGAATGCAGATCTTATAATTTCCTGGGCGGCGGGAGATAAAATTGGGGGAAAAATCGAAGATTCGAAGGTAGTATAGGTATTTAGTGGGCGACATTATTAAGTAGTTAGCTTTAGAGTCGAATTGGGAGAAACATGTGTACTTGCTGGTTATTTAAGTTAAGGATTGGATTATTGGCAGTCAATACATTCTTCGTCGCAATTAAATTTTTTTATTTTAATTTTCATTTGATTTTCTAAATTCTAAATCCGTTAATTTGTAGTATTATTGGTGGTTTACAATAACACCAAGCACCAAAGGATCAACAATTGCTTGGATATACAACGTAATGGTTGAACAAGTTGAATATTGGGAAGTTATATTCTTCATAATTCAACAAAATGCTGTTTTGGGTATATTTGCTTTATTTTGAAATATTTTGCCATGGAAAGTTGCCCCGCAAAATAGTTTTATTAAGCTAAATTCCTTTATTATCTTAAGGTGTATCTCTCAATAAAAAAGTGTGGGATGAATTTTGATGTCAAGTTTTAAAGAATTTCATGATTTGGATATTAAACTGGGTAAAGTTCTTGAATGCCATGAAATATCGGATTCAGAGTCTTTGTTGGAATTAAAAGTAGATGTGGGTGAGGAAAAGCCCCGGAAAATCATATCTGCAATCAAGGAATGGTATAAACCTGAAGATTTAATAGGGGAATTCGTGTTGATTGCTACGAATTTGAAGTTAGATAGTTTAAATTCTGAGGGCTTTTTGTTAGCGGTGGATGCTGATAATTCAGCTGTGTTATTGAAGCCAGATCCAATATATAAGGCAAAAATTAAACCCGGAATGAAATTAGCTTGATCTGCTGAATTTTCGTTTTCTTTAAATCAAGATTTTATTTTTTATGCTTTTTTTGAAGTTAAGCGTTAGGAAATCTATAAATCCGTATAGAATAAAAGAAAATGGAGATAACTAAGTAAGAAAAGAGAGAGATAGGTTGGAAAAGAGAAAAATAGGAAGAAATAGGTATGAAAAGGAAGAAAAAATATTGTGTTCACATATTTGAGTAATATTCGTTTAACACCCGTTCAATTTCAGTGAGTGAGTGATCTTTGAAATTTTCTTTCATAATATCAAGAATACGTGTTTTATTTCTCGGAATCCATTCGAGCACTTCACCTTGATAATCATAAACGTTTCTGCGATAATAAGAAATGACTTCTTTTCTGAATTTTGTTTGATCTTCAGCCAAATGAATCACCATCGGATTAGATAATATCAATAATATTCATAATTTGTAGTGTTGATATTTAATGGGGAATAACTTAAGAGAACCTAGATTACATCATCTATTGTATTTATGAAAGTTAATGATAAAAAAGATTCCGCTAGATGAATTGTTGAATAAACCAATGGATGAATAAGTTGCTTTAAAGTTACTTATCAAGAGAGAAAGTAAATTAAGGAAGAAAATCAAAAATAGGAGAGATCATAAGGTTAAAATAAATAAATAAAAAAGAAAGGTATTTAAACCTGTCTAGCGTAATGCATTTCCACAAACGCCGCAAAATTTAGCATCTTTTGATGGAATAAGCGCACCACAATACGGACATCTTAATTCTAAAGGAGCTCCGTTGGTTTGTGGAAGGGAAGTGGAGGGTATAGTAGTTCCAGAAGCATTTGGCCCACTAGGGGTTCCTGATGTTCCCAAGGTTCCTGGAGCAGGTGAGGTATACGAAGCGAATTCTGATCCACTTGAAAAACCACCACCGGCAAAAGTATTTTCAATGGCTTTTCCAGCCTTTGTAAATCCTATTAGAGTTACTATAGTAGAAACCGAGCTAGCAATAGGAATGATGGCAATTATCACTCCCCATTTAATCAAATTGGTGCCTTCTTTGATCTCAGCCATATTAGGTCCGTATTGAGCCAATAATTCCGAGGCCCAATCATCCAAGCGAAGTACACTCAACACTCGGAAAACGAAAAGAAGGATTCCAAAGATTAAAAGAATTATTAAGATGAGAATCATTATGCCTAAAAATGAGGTATAAGACGCTTGAGTAACTGAAGCATTTACCGCTAAAAATAGCTGGAAAACCGGATTTATCGATATATATGTAGAATTTAATACCAAAGGAACGAATAAGCCTAAAACTGCAATCACTGCAATAATCGGCAGAACAATGCTTAAAATCAACGACCAAATTTCAAATTTATAGTGCTGTTGTAGATTTGTTGATTGAGAGATATCTGTCGCCTCTTTTAACCGAAGTAGATATTGAATATATCTTACCAATACCAAAATTCCAATTCCCAGCATTACAATTGATAATACCCAACTAAAGACTGAAAATCCACCAATAGGGGATATCATTCCAAAAGTAGAGTAATAAGAGTAGTCTTCCATGTCAATAAAACTACTCATCATTGCAAATATTCCAACATATGTAATAATTACGTAAATAATTCCGACACCCAAGGAAATCCATTGAGCAATCGCATACTTTTTCATAGCTTGACCGAATCGATAGTATGCATCTGAAGGATTAACGGTAGTTTGAAATGAGATTTTCTTCACCTCTAAAGTAGTAATTATTTAATCACTTAACCTTATTTAACTGTTTTGTGGGATTTAAAAACAAGTATGGAAATGAAGGCATAAGTTAGCGAAACTTAGTTTTTTTTTAACTTCATTTTACTTAAAATCGCATCACTACACCCGAGCTATTGATTCAGTAAAGTATATCTTCCGGTTTACAAAGTAATTGTGTTGTTGCATTGTCTTTAACCCATCAGTGCTCGATATTGCTGCAGTTCACTGTAGTTAGGGCATAGCTTTAGAAAAGGTTTTAGATTTAACATTTCTAAGAAATTAAACTCTTTTAACAACTTAGGTGCTTATATATTTATGATCCAAAGTGTTATAAATTGGTTACTCAATTCGGATCCAGCAGTTGTTTATCAAACTAAACGAGATCTACTGAATCTCGACGAAAGGGATCTTAGGGCCGAACGCAATGCAATGTTGAGATCGGGTTGGGTAAAAGAATTGCTAGCACTCCAAGATCCGGAAGGCACATGGAGACAAGGTTATTATGGTCCAAAATTTATCAGCACCCATTACACCTTAATGTTACTACGACGCTTTGAATCACCTGAAGATCCTAAAATTTCGAAAGGATGCGCAGAATTAGTTAAAATCGAATCAATAGGGAATACTGCGGATCCGAAGCAAGATATGACTCGAGTAGATGCTTGTATCACAGGAATGGGGTTATCTATTCTCGCATTTTTCAAGGAGCAAAAAAAAATAAAAAAGGATCTCTTCGAGTATATCAAGAGAAATCAGCTTCCAGATGGAGGATGGAATTGCCGTTTGGGTCGATATCCGAATAAAAAAGTCAAACACTCTTCGATGCATACGACTTTGCTTGTTTTAGAAGGATTACGTGAATTGGCTCTAAATTATCCTTCCTATCAATTGAAGGTGCATGATTTGATTCAACCGGCTCATGAATTTCTATTAATTCATGAACTGTATAAATCTCATCGTACGAAAAAGATTATTCATCAAGATTTCATCGAAATCTCCTTTCCACCACGATGGAAGTATAATATTTTAACTGCGCTCGATTATTTCCAGAGTGTTGAGGTACCCTATGATTCTAGAATGCAAGATGCGTTAAGGATTATCCAAAATAAAGGGCGGGATGGATTTTACTATCAAGGGAAACAAATGTCAGGAAAGAAATTTTTTCCTTTAGGAAAACCACGGGCATACAGTGCCTTTAATACTTTACGTGCACAAAGAGTTCTCAAAGCATACCAATCCCAATTTGATGAAGGTGGCAGATGAAAGCAGATGAAATCATCACTATACTTATTTTAAAGCATAGATAAATGCCAAAAATTAGAAATATTTGCTTCTTCCTTTAATACAATATCCAAATGAAATGACTGAGAAAGAAAAAATCTCGATTTTTTAAGATATTTTGTTGCAAGGCAACCAACTCTTATTTATAGATCTTTTATGATAACATTGATGATTTCTCTGGTAATATGGGTATTTTCTTTATTGTTTGAAGGCTGTGTCGAAAGAAAAATAAGAAAAAGTTCCTTTACAATTTTAAATTTAGCCGTCAATTCACTCAATTCGAAGAAGAATGGATTGCAAAGACAATATTTGACAAAAAAGATGTTGAAAAAAAATGGATTTTGTGGAAATTTGGTTTGATTATTTCCCTAAAATGGTCGAGAAGGGTCTAATTGTCTCGGTTTTTGTATATCTAAATATGAAGTTTTTGGATATGGATTGATAATTAATTTTTTTTTTTTCTCTTGCAAAATGGCTCGTGTGTTCTCCTTAAAGATCATTTTAAAATACTTATAGATCCTTAGGTGAAAATAGTGGATCATGAGCGGTTCTTTAATATGGTTGACAGTTTTGTTGGGGCTTATAAATACTCTTATCATACATCTTTCTAGGGCTATGCAAGATCATGGTATTCGCCTTTTTAAGAAAAATCGCGATAAAATCATTAACCAAGGTTCCACCTATCGTTTTACCCATGATCTACGAAAGATTTTTACGAAAAATACCAAAGTTTATATGTGGATTTACTTGGTTGGTGTTTTACTTAATCAAACACCTCTTATTTGGGGAACCATTGGCACACGATATGGTCGAGCTCCCTACTTCACCAGTGTTTTTCCAATCGGAATGCTAATTTTATTTTACTATTCTAAAAAGGTAATGCATGACAAAATTCCACGAATTCAAATGTATGGAATTAACGCAATTTTGGGAGGAACAATACTCATAGGCATTGAAAATATTCTCCGTGTGCCTCAAAAAAATGAATTAGACTTCACTGCGGCCTGGATCACCATTGCAGTTATTTTTATTCTTTCTGCAATGGGAGTTGTTATTGCATTAAAGGTTAAATCGTCAGCCCTAATCGGAATTGTTTTTGGTGCTGTAGCTGGAGTTATGGGTTCATTAGATCCAATATTTAAGGACATTGGACAAGAATATGGGGTGTCTAATGTATCATCCTTTTTACCAATGACTATTCCAGGCTGGATTTTATTCCTTCTTTCTCTTCTTATGGGGGGTCTTTCCTTTTTTCTAACCCAATGGGCATATAGTTTGGATGCAAAAGCACCCATAATGACTGGTTTTTACAACACTTTTTTCCTCTCATTCCCAATGGTATTATATCTGGTTATTGATTCTACTTTTCATTTAACGTTCTTATCTGTCTTTGGAGTTCTTTTAAATATAGCTGGGATAATTATACTAAGCAAGCATGTTGTCGCAGTTCATCGAGAGCGGAGGATTCAGGTTTTATCCATTCCTCTTGAAGTACCTAACATTGAATAATTGAAAAGTGATTGAAACAAAAGATTGATACAAAAGACAAAATAAGGGAAAAAATTTTTTTGCTAATGATTATGAAAAGCAAAATCTTTGTATGAATACAAGGTTCGGAATTCTAATTCTGAATTAAAATTTTTCCGCTGAATCAAGTTGCTCATTCTTTCTTGATTGTAGGCTGAATATTTTTTCTTAATCCAAGAATTGAAATTCTTAAAGATTTTTGGGATATTAAATGCTTTTTTCAACACATTTTCTTGGATTTTTGTTATTTCATACCCTACCTGATTAGTTAAGGTTGGTTGGGTGCTTCCACTCGATTTATTTTTTACTTGATAGATACTCATTTTTGTTCCTCCATTTGAACGTTCTATTTTAGAATATTTATTTGAACGTTAATTATTAAGATAGAATTGTTAATATTTAAATGTTCTGTATTGTATATAATTATTGAACGTTAATATTTTCATAAAAAATAAGTCTATAGTAAATTGCTAAAACACAATTAGAAAACAATTAGGGAACAAATTAAGAAACAATTGAGAAAAAATCAAGAAAAAATTAAGATAAGGAAAAATGAGATGAGTTAAAAATGCTGCAAAAAGGACAGAAGAAATATCAAGATAAAAAAAATACCGAGCAAAAAATCCTAAAAAAGACAAGTCTAAGCGAATTTTCGCATAATGAAGAAATTTCTACTACGGAAATTCTGAAAAATAAAACTAGATTTATGATTCACAGCCTCTTATCCATATATCCCGAATTAAGCCTGAAGCACATGGCGGATTTACTGGGAAAAAGTAAGAGTGCGGTATTTAATCATATTAAATTTATGACTAATGCGGGTATTGTGGAAAAATGTCGGGAAGAAGAAGTCCGGTCCGATAAAAATCGTTATCTCTATTCTCTAACACAAGATTCGGATGAAAAAACTAAATATGTCGGCAAACATTGCCCTGCAGATAAAAATCAAATGGATAATTTAAAAGAAAAATCCGATGTGGATAAGTTTATCGAAAAAATTGAAACATTTATGAGTTTTAACCAGAATAAAATTAAAATCATGAAATACTGGCAGGAATATCTCGAAGATACTAGAAATCAAATAATTCAGAATTCACATAATCAAGAACAAGTGCAGAAAATCATGGATTCGTTCAAGAATATGCAAAAAGAACGCCAAATTTTCACATCGGTTTCATATTATTCTTCGGCTTTAACTAAGGAAGTCTCTCAGAAATATTATGATATATATAATGAAATGGAAGATTTAGCTTCTCTAGAAGCGAAGAAAAGCCCCAGAAGGATCAGACCTAACTATGCCTCGATGACAATTATCCCGATTTTGGAAGTATTGGAGTTTATGCAAGAACAGCAAAAATTGAAAAAAGAGAAGGCACATAAAAGTAAAAATTGAAAAATGAGAACCTTTTCTGTTTTATCTTCTCTTTAACTTAAAAAATTCCCGAAAATCTGAATGTAGAGCCCAATCCATTTCATCCATAGTGCTTTCATCAAATTCTGCGAAGGTAATTGTAAATAAGGGGATTTTGTGCACATCCATCTCTCGACATTCTAATACATGGGAAAATTTGGTGCAAAATGATTGATAGTCAACTGATTCAACTTTTTCTAAGGGGAGATCCCGTGGAAGTGTTCCCAAAATCATAGCATATATTTTTCCTTCTTTTTCTGTTAATAAACGGTCCCAATCTGGTGCTTGCTGATTGAAAAATAACTCATAATTATTACTTCCATAAGCGAAATATGCTAAATCAGTAACACATAAGCCCGCAAACCGCATCGGATTGACTTCAATTATTCCAACTTCTCCACTTTTCGAGATCCGTAATTCTGTATGAAGGGGAAATCTTTTTACTTCTGAAATCTGGCCGATTTGTGTTAATATTTGAGTTAAAGGATCAAGCGTGTGCTCAATAATCTCTTTAGAAGTAATGTAAAGACGATCACTTGTATCTTTCGGTCCTGCAAAAATGTGTTGCATCACATTCAAAATTACCGGTTCAGATTTATCGTTAAAATAAACATCGACAGCATATTCATCTCCTTCGATGAAAGATTCTAAGATAAAATTGGAATTATCAAGAACAGTAGCAGGAAATACGTCTTGCATGTTATTAAATTCCGTGATTATATTTTCCACGGTTTCATTCCATTGATCTGCTGAATCAACCCGATAAACTGCTACACTGAAAAATCCGATATTTGGTTTGACAATAAGAGGAAAATCCCATGAACTTACATCATAAGTGGAGAGATCTGCCATTTTGACCTTTTCAAATCGAAAATTTGGAAAAACTGGCTTAAGTAAAGTTCGCAGCCTGAATTTATCTTTAAAGATATTTATTTGATTCGCTAATTCTGGTTTAATGCAGCCAAAATTGCGGATAATCCAATCTAATCCATTTTCCGATGGACAATATACTGGAACTTCAGTATTGTTTCGAAAAATTTCAATAAATTTGTTTGCAGAAAGAAAATTAAGGTCTTTATATAAATTCAAGTTATTAACTGCTTGATTTTTTAATACCGGAATTTTCAAGCGTTGGAGTGTTTTCTGCAGAAAATCAGATACATATGGTTCTTCTAAGATTATCATTTGTGTACACAATAATTTAGTTAATAAATTGGTAAATTTCGGAGAATATATCAAGATTATGCCTAAGGTATATATTATTTCAAAAGATGAACATTTATAAGGTTCGCCGAGAAAGGAGAAATAATTCATCATTTTTTAGAATTTAGTGAAAGAAGATGCTATGAATTTTACAACTGGTGCTACAAAACTCTTTTCCTTACTAAATTCTAAAAGCGATGTTTTTTAAGTAAAATCAGGGAAGTGTTAAAAAATGACAACTAAGTTCAAAGTCGATGAAAACCGACCTTTCTACGGAAAATTCTGGCCAAAAGGAGTCCCGCATCAGCTAGATTATGATTACTCTCTTACTCTAGGGAAAATGCTGGATGATGCGGTTGCCAAATATTCCAATGATCCTGCTATTTGGTTCTTGGATTCTTGGGTGAGTTATGCTGAATTAAAGGATATGGTAGATCGCTTTGCGACCTATTTAGATTCGATAGGCGTGAAAAAGGGCGATGTGGTGGCAGTTCATTTGCCAAACTGCATCCAATATGTAGTGACCTATTATGCCACTGTAAAGATCGGTGCAGCCATTACTGGGATTAACCCAACCTATCAATCTTTAGAAATTCTGCATCAGTTCAAAATGTGTAAACCTAAAGTGCTTATTGCATTAGACGCACTATATTTCCATTACATCACAAAAATTGAGGATCAGTACTCTTTTGATAAGATTATAATCACGAATTTAGTGGATCAAGCAACAGGGCTTTCTGGTTTTAAGAAATTCTTGGGAAAATTGATTAAAAAAATTCCATCGGCCAAAGTTGAGAGACCCAATGCTGTAAAATATATGGATTGCTTAAAAATAGCACCTAATCCTCCTAAAGTAGAAATTGATGCAGAAAATGACACAGCCACTTTGATTATGACTGGTGGAACCACAGGTGTGCCTAAAGCTGCAGATTTATCTCATCAAAATATTGTTTCTAATGCAATTCAATGCTTAGAAATCTTGACTAAACAACAACCCGAAGGAAGTACTGCTCCTCCTTTAGGACATAAAACTGGAATGGTAGGTGTGCTCCCATTATACCATAGTTTTGCTATGACAACTGTGATGAATACATCCATTGCTTGTGGAGGTTGGATGATGCTTTTCCCCAAACCACCCCCCACAGAAGAGTTGATTGAAACCATTACCACCTTACCTGATTATAATGGGTTTATTTATTGTGCTGCTGAAATACTCTTTCAACGAATTGCAGAACTTCCGCAAGAAGTATTGGATAAACATCCTCTCTCTGGTAAATTGAAATTGTGCATCAGCGGCGCCGGACCATTACACGAATATGTACGCAAACCCTTTGAAGAAAAAACTGGTGCAAAAATCACTGAAGGTTATGGTTTGTCTGAAGCTAGTCCTGTTGTTTCATGCAATAACTTCTACGGAATTCGGGAACCTGGTTATATAGGTGTCCCTACACCAGGAACAGATTGGATGATCTTTGATTCTGAAGATTTCTCAAAAGGACCTATTGATAAAATTGGCGAAGAAGGAACGGGCGAAATCTGCTGCTGTGGACCTCAAGTTATGAAAGGTTACTATCAGAATCCAGAACAAACAGCCACACACATTCGAGAGTGGGATGGTCGTAAATGGTTGTTGACAGGAGATATTGGCTTTATGGATGAACACGGCCGAATTGCTATCCGTGATCGGAAGAAACAACTCATTAAAATGGCGGGACATTCCGTATTTCCGAAGGAAGTAGAATCTTTATTAGGGGAGCATCCTAAAGTGCTAGAAGTTGCAGTAGCGGGATTACCAGATGAAAAAACCGGTGAAGCAGTAAAAGCGTGGGTTGCCTTGAAACCAAATGCCCGTGGAACGATTTCTGCCGAAGAACTCCGTCAATGGGCTTTGGAAAACATGACGAAGTGGAAAGCACCGAAATACGTAGAAATTATCGATGAAATTCCCAAGAGCAATGTTGGTAAAATAATGCGCCGAACTCTTCAAGAAGCAGATCCTTTATTTAAGAAGGGTAAGGAATAGTTGTAATCCTTTAAGAAAATAAATTTCTGCTGTTTTTTTTCTTATTTCATTTCTGTTTTTTTTAATTTCATTGCCAAAACTGCACTTTGCTGAATTGTAGGCATGATTGCATCCCTTTCAATACTACTATAAATTAACGAAAAAGGTTTTTTAGGTAATGCGAATAATCAAATAAAAGCACTCACTTTCTTCATTATGCCTCAAATTTTCGATTTTCGCTCTGATACAGTTACTAAACCTTCTTCTGAAATGTGGGAAGCGATTAAATCGCTGAAAAATGATGACTTAGGAGATGATGTCGAAAGAGAAGATCCCACAGTTAACAAATTGGAAGAAAAATGTGCCAAATTGGTTGGGAAAGAAGCGGCTTTATTTGTAACTTCTGGAACACAAGGAAATTTAACTTCGTTGCTCACTCATACGCACCCTGGAGAAGAAATACTAATCGAGGAATACGCTCATATATACAAATATGAAGTTGGAGGCGCTGCTCGTTTAGGTGGATTGGTAATGAGAACTTATCCTTCTCAAAAGGGGATCTTTGATCCTTTCAACCTACAACCCTTAATTCACTATGCAGAGGATATTCATGAAATTCCTACAACGATGATTTGCTTAGAAAATACTCACAATTATCACGGCGGGGTTATATTACCAGTAGATTTATTCCAAAATATACGTAAATTCGCAGATTCAAATAATTTGAAGGTTCATTTGGATGGTGCAAGAATATTTAATGCGGCAGTTGCTAAAGGAATTCCCGCTTCCGAATTCACACAATATGTTGATTCAGTTCAATTTTGCCTTTCTAAGGGGCTCTCTTGTCCAGTGGGCTCGATTATTGCGGGGTCGGAGGAATTCATTACAAAAGCGCGGAAAATACGTAAAATGCTGGGAGGCGGGTGGCGTCAGGCAGGAATTCTTGCTGCAATGGGTTTGGTTGCCATTGAAGACAATTGGATTCATCGACTTCAAGAGGATCATCAGAATGCTCAACTATTGGCCAGGGGAATACAAGATGCTTTTCCAGATTTTCACATTGAGATGCCTGAAACAAATATCGTGATGTTACCTGTTCCAGAAAATATTAATGCCTATGAGTTATCACAGCAATTACAAAAAGAAGGAATTTACCAATTCGATATGGGCCCTAGAATCAGATTTGTCACTCATTACGGTATAACTGCAGATGATATCGAAAATAGCATTCTTGTTATTGAAAAAGTTATTCTTAATGCATTAAAATAGAATTTTAATCCTTTTTTTTATTATGTTTCAGTGCTCGTTGGTATTTATCTTGATTTTGATAAGGATTTTTTGATTTATTTTTTTCGGAATGGATTTTTTCTCTTCTCTTTTTAAAATATAGTAAGTTTTCGTAAAGGCGAATCCATTTTCGTTGTTCGAATTTAGTATATGAAATAGCAATAACTCCTATTATTGCAGCAATGGCAGTATAAATTCGCAAATTTACAAAAAGAAAGAATGCAACTGTACAGAGTATTGCCCACACTACCGCTCCGATTGTATACCATCGATATTTTTTAATTCGTTTGAGATGGTAGGCTTTCATTTCATCAAGAGGAATTTTCTGCAATTTATCTCCGATTTCGTAGGGAGAGAAAGGACATATTTTCGACATGTTACCAAATCAAGAATTAAAAGGAAAAAAAACATAAAAAAGTAAGGAAAAGGAAAAAACATAAAAAAACTATAAAAAATTGTCACTACATTACACTATAAAAAATTGTCACTACATTGCTAATTGTTTTCGGCGTGTAATTAAGAAAGCGGCTATTCCTACCAACGATACACTTCCTACCACCAAAATTACTGCCCAAAGTCCGGGATTTTCCGAAACAATAAAGATCGAAAAGGTTGGGTCATGAACAATTTCATCTCCTGATGAAGAGAACACATCATATGAAACTGCATAAACCAGAAGGGAGAAATCGAAATTTATAGTAGAATTAAGCCGAGCGGTGGAATTATCTTCTTGAACATATGTTTGGCTATTTTTGCCTTCCCATTCGGCGTAAGCTGCTGGAATTGTGGTTGTTTTTGCGTGATGAGTAGTAGTGACATCATCGGCTGTGGTTTTCTCATAATCTGGGCCAGCAATATCGATTTCTGCTAAAGGTAGATCTTTCTCAACATTTCCGACCTTTACTTTCGATGTTTCTCGGTTATAGTTACTCTCATTAAGGAGTGCTTGACTGGGTTGCTCTGCTCCTTCGGTTATTTGTTTGTTTTCAATCCAGAGTTTGAAATGAAAGATAGTACTCATAAATACTGTGGATAATTGATATTCATGGGTTTTTAATGCAGGTGTAAAGGGTTTTCCATCAGTATCTCGCTCCCATAATCCAAAAGACTGGAGTAGTTTTACTTTAGCAGATCCCATGGTGGTTTCACCTTTTGCATTAATATAATCAAATCCTGATGTATCAACTTTTTCACGTTTATTCGGTTTGAATGTAAACCCAAGTTCCAAATAATCCATTTTTTCAATAGGTGCTACGCTTTCATCCACTTGATCATCTTGCATCCCAACAGGTAGCACGCGAAATTCAAGATCATCAACATGTATTCCCCATTCAACTGATCCTTCTGCGGTGTTAAAAGTCGGTTCAATAAAAGTCCAGTCTGCTGCATTTTTAAGTAGTAAATAGTATTCTATTTCAGAATCAGTTATACGCTCAATCATATCTCCTTCATATTCGGTGACATTTTCCCAGATAACATTAGGAACCCCATTATTTGCCTTTGCTTGGTCTTCTGTGGAGTAAATTGGAGAATCGAATTTTTGATCATCAAATAAATAGTAATTCTGAAAGTGATGGGTGAAGATGTAGAATTCCAATTTTAATTCTTGAAAGATATCTGTAGCAGTTTTATCATTGAAGTATTCATGACCTTCTTCTCCAGCAATAGCACCGAGAATTGCCTCCGCATCGATAGAAACTTGAAATTCTTTCAACCATAGTTCTATTAAATCGAAAGAAAATGCAGTATATTCTTGATTACTGTTAGTCATGTTATAATCTTCATTTAAAAGATATTGCATGTATTCATCGTCATATAATTGGGCTAGCAGACTAAAATCACTGAACCAATCAGGATAGGCTTCGTCTAAGGTGCGATTATTGTTAGGAACTCCGTTTTCAGTGATATACCAAGTTCCATCGACAGTTCCATTAAAAGACATTTGATAGTTGGTAAATCCAATGATATTTAAGATAATTACTTCATCTCCAGTGATAATGTCATTGATATGGATCAAGAAATAAGACACTGCCTCAACCAAAGCGGATAAAGCACGAGATTGTGCCTGTTGATCAGTGATTGTACCTTCTTCTACACCACGTTCGATTTCTATAAACGATTTTGCTGTGTTGATTACATTATCAAGGGCTTTAATAAAAGAGCCATCATCATCCCAAATAATAAAGGTTAGAGAAGCACCTTCAGTTTTGTTAATAACTAATTGGCCATTTCTTTCCAGAACAAAATATGGATATTCATCTTGATCATCAGGATTAGTTGCGTTTTCTAAATCATATATTCGCCATGGAAAATATGTTGAAACATCATCATCGCCGTAATCAACTTCTGTGCTGCTTTTTTCTGAAATAATTGAAGCGTTTAAAACATACATTCCCTTTACATCTGATTCAGTATTGGACATATTTTCAAAATTAGAGAACATTAATTCAAAAACCTGAGCGAATAATTCTCCCGAAGCACCAAATTCTCGAAATGTGGAAAACATATCACCTAAAATAAAAGCTAATTCTTTCCCTTCTTGGGGAGTATCTATTTCATTTCCATAGTTAGAATCCCCATTAGCTTTCACAAAATCTGTGATGGGAACCGAAACCATTGAGAGAAGAAAGATACTAACAATTGCTATGGTTTTCATTGATTTCATATGCTCACCTTAAATCGGGAAAAAATGTTTGATTTCCCTTGTAGGTATGGTATTAATGGCAATTGAATTATATAATAATTTGGTTTGACTAAAACCGAAACATGAAATATAATTGCTTAAATCAAAAAAACATATTAAAATAGAAAGATTTATCACAACTAAGCGAAATTGTATAGAGGGTTCCTAATTAACTTCATAAATTTTCTAATTTAAGAAATTTCACGGTCTAAAAATAGAATCAAAATTTAAGATAAGTATTTAAGCTCCATTTCATAATTTTATACAGAGGATCCAAATGGTTGCCAAAAAAGTTCGCTTTTATTGTTATTATTGCCAGAAAACAATTACTATAAATCTGGACGATGCCTTTCAAGCTAAATTTCGCGAAACAGCTGATTATTGGCCTTATCCATTAGTTGTACCCCACGAAAACCATTTTGCGATAATTTTTTTGGATGAAGATTTTGTGGAAAGAGGGGTTTCTGTTACAAAATTAGAGTATAAAATCGAATAAAAATTGAAAAAAGGATCAATTTTTGAGTGTATCTCGAATTTCGTTTAATCTTGACTTCGTTTCTTCCACATCTTGATCTAATTTTTTAATTTGTTTTTGATAGCGCTTTTCTGATAGATTTCCCGAAGCAAATTTTTTTTCTACGAATTCTCTTAAATTTTTGATGCTGTTTAGTTTATTCTCCAAAGTAATAATTTCATCTTCTAGCTCTTTCTTGGTTTTATGAACCGATACATTATCTGGTTTTAAAGAAGTTTTGGCAGAGGGAGATGATAAGGTTGATTTAATTGGTTTCTGTCGCAATTTAACTTCTGCAGGTGTTTCAATTGCTGTTTCAATCTCTGGGGAAGAGTTAGATGTTTTAATAAAATCTTTCTTCAAATCTGCAAAAACTTCATCGGGAGTAGGGCTTGTTGAAGTCATTCCGCTGAGATCGTTTGTGGTTGTTTTTGATGAAGATTCTTGTGATTTAGTTGATTTATTAAATGTTGAAGATTCACTTGAATTTGATTCTAATGCTTGCTGTTGTTTGAAGGCGATTATATCTTTTTCAGAAGCAAGCACTGCTTTCATGAGCAACGCGAGATTGGTCTCAAATTTGTTTAAGTCTTCTAAAACACGTTGTTTGAAAGTGAAGAATTCATTCAAGGTTGATTCAAAGGCATTTAACAAATCTTCTCCTGCTAAAATTTTAACATTTGATTCATAGGTCTTTGCACCAATATAAGGTTGAAATTGTACATCGGTTGATGCGTTTGGGAATTGTGGTGTTATTTGGGGATTCGTAGTAGATGTTTTATCCGCGGAAAATGAATTAGAAAGTGAAATATTTGGAGTAATACCCTCTTTAATTTGTTCTCTACGCGTAGTTTTTAACCAATTAAAAATATTTAAACCTAATTGTCGATGGTCATCTTGGTTAATTCCCCCTGTGATCTTATCTCGAAACATTTCATATGAACCTATTGCCACCGCTCTTCCTTCTCCATCTTCACATGCAAGTATCAAAGGAGATTCAAATGGATCTGCTTTTGGACCAGAAGAAATAACTGGAGTAACGTTAATTCCAGTTGTTGAAAGACTACAACCTGCTCGAAAAACAATTCTGTGAAGATTTTCATTAATAGGATGGGGAACTGAAAAATTTTCAATAATCGGGAGATTTTCAACACCTTGATTATGAAATTTATCAAGTACTTGATTATTTTCAAAAACCATCCCAAATTGTTCTGAAAGTTCTGATAAATTAGTACGGCGGCCTTTATCGCCTCCCGCATGACTAAGCATAAATATTCCTCCTCCATCTTCAGCAACCCAACTTTTTATCGCTTGGATTTCAGTTTTATTGAATTTATGATTATCTGGGCAAGGAATGACTAATATGTCAATTGTTGCTAAATTATGGCGGGATATCGGAAATTCTGTAAATTTAATTGGTTCAAATCCACTATTTTGCAATAATTGAGCGAGAGTTTTATAGTTACTATCTATTTTTCCACGAGATTTTATTGTATAAAATCCAACTGTAAAAGGTTTTGATGGCATTTTTCTCTATAATTTATTCACTCTGAAAATAAATAAAATTTTGGGGAAAGAGCTATAATTCCAGCAAGTAACTGTTATCCCCCAAAGTAATCTTATTTTTTATTACAGAATCGATTTTTACCTCATCTCCAATAATTGACTCTGCAGTAATGATGTTTTTTAGGTAGCAGTGGTCTCCAATCACAACATTTTGTAAATTACAGTCTTCTATCACACAACTCTTCCCGATACTGACGTATGGACCAATTACAGATCGAGTTATTTTAGTTCCTGCTCCAATCGCACAAGGATTTTCTATATAAGAATTTTCGATTTTGGCAATTTCACCTTCCACTCTGGCTTGATGGGCTTCTAATAAAATTCGATTGCTCTCTAATAATGCTTCTGGTCTGCCAAAATCTAAAATTCCATCAGAAAATGGGGCACTGAGTATGCAAAATCCTTCTTCAACTAACTGTTGAAGGGCTGGAGTAAATTGAAATTCCATTCGTTGTCTAATTCCCTGCTGAATTTCAGATTCATGTTGGCTGAATTGCTGATCCAAAATCTCATATAATCTCCGTATTGTTTTTGCTTTAAATGCATAAACTCCCGATATCGCTTGAGTAGAATTTGTCTGTTTTGGCTTTTCAACCATATTGGTTATGATATTTTCTTCATCAGTTTCTAATATTCCATAAAACTGTGTTTTTTCAGGAGGTACAATCATGGAGCCAATTACCCCATCATATTTCACATTTCCTAAAGCGTCTACAATGAATTTATAATCTCGTACAGGAATCATATCACTTAGAAATATTAGAGTTTCATCAGGTTCTCGCCCTGGAACAACAACATCAGAAGTATTATAAAACCAATCTTTAGTTAACAAAATTGCATGCCCCAATCCAGAGAAATAAGGTATGTCCGCTTGATATCCAACTGGTGTCTGTTCGATATAATCAATTGCGAATTTTTCCTTGTATGTTTTATTCATATATTGCATAATTTGTAGGCTTTTATATCCTGTAATCATGCATAATGGTGTTTCTTTAGGGAGATTGGCTCCAATTTTGGTAAGGATATGATCTACACCACGGGATCCTGCAATGGTAACAAATCCTTTAGGTTTACTAAATGTAAATGGGCGTAATCGCTGCCCTACTCCAGCTATCGGAAGGATTAATTTCATTCTAATTTAATCTTAGATGCACTTTATTAAAATTCTTATAGGGGAACGTGCTAATAAAAAAATATGGTAGATATTCATTTCGGAAAAAAAACGTTACGCTTCAGATTTATTGATATTTTTACTTTAGTTATTTTGATCATTATCTATACTCTTGTTGTGGTTGTACGAGAAGGCACTCCATTATACACGACAATTGAGAATATTTCTCAATGGTCTCGCGATATCGGCACAAATTCAACAAATTATCTACTAATATCCTTTCTTATTTCCATTATCGGCAACAGTTCAGTCATGATCATAATCCCTTACGTCTTGGTAATTTATACATTAACCATCGAAAATCCCCATGCATGGATTTGGATTGGATTACTTAGCGGTTTGGGGGCTGCTTTAGGTGAATTTATCAGTTATTACATAGGGAGATTAATTGGGTCTGTAAAATCTGTGAAAGAATCTGAAGTAGGAGAGAAATTTCACCGAATGAAAGAACAATTTGAAAGAAATCCTCGAGTTGTTCCTTTAATTGTGTTTGTATTTGCCGCTTCTCCATTACCGGATGACATGATCTTAGTTCCCATGGGTTTAATGAAATATCCTTATTACAAGACATTTCTACCTTGTGTTATTGGAAAAACTATTTTAACCGGTATCACTTGTTTTTTAGGTTATGTTGTAGGGAGTATCGATCCAAATTTCTTTGAAGATGTTGCCAACTATTATTGGTGGGGGAAAATTCTCTTTTTATTCCGACCATCGGAAACCGTCAATCCACAAACCGATCTCATTAGCTTTAGTTCAGTGTTTATTTTCATATGGATATTCCTAAGCATAAATTTTGATAAAATGATGAGACGACGGAGTAAAGAGCGAAAAGAATTTGAGAAAATACTTCTTCAAGGTGGAATTTTTACATTCGATGAATTTATAGAAAAATTTAAAATAATAAATCGAGAGAAATTTAAAGGATTTATGACAGAATTAGTGGAAAAATTACCCCATTTATCTCAAAAGGAAGATAAATACAAAATTGAACCGACAATTTCTAAAAAAGAAGCATACAAACGAAGTTTTGAATTTGCAGAATATTTTTTCTCAACTGAAAGTAAAAAAGATGAGAAAAAGAAAGAGAAAAGAAAGAGAGAAAAGAAAAGGAAAAAAGGTATTAGTGACGGCGGGAGCGAATAATTGCTTTTAATATTTCAACAAATAGTAGGAAAACTAAAGACAACCCCACCGAAATAATCCAATCCATTTGATTTAGAGGAAGAATATTAAGATAAGCCCTTGCAACTGGATTTTGAGTTAAAAATATCAAAATTGCGATTGAAAACCATAGTAAGATGCTCATAACCAGATTAAATTGATTTTTCAAAAAGCTCTTCCAATATGAACGACATTCAATTGCAACCCAAATTTCACATAGGAATAAAGTTACTAAGGCCATAGATTGAGATTTAAAGATCCGAAAGAGTTGATCATTTACCCCCGGTTCATAGACAATATATTCTCCATTATATACGTATCCCACATGTCCAACTCTCGTTATTGGATTGGTAAATGAAATATCTGTTAAATTTTCGGGAGTTAAGGGAATTACTCCATTATACACTGCATGCCAAATACCGATTAGAAGCAATCCAATGAATATTATTTGAATCCCCATCATTACCTTAAAAGATCGAGTAATCATGGGCTCATTTTTCTTTTTTGGTGGCTCTTTCATGATATCAAGTGAGTAATTATCAAAAATTAACCCAATTGGAGGAAAGAAATGAATAGTGGCGTATAAAATAATTAATTGGAATGAGTTTAGGAATTCTTCACCAAATAGCAAAGAAATGGTGGTTAATACTGCCAATTCCATCAAATCGATTATTAATAAATAAACAATAGTAGATCGAATGTTATTAAATAAGCCTCGGCCGTGGTACAACGCATTTTCGATTGTTTTAAATGAATCATCCGTTAAAACAAGATCTGCCGCATTTTTTGCCACATCAGTTCCTTTCAAACCCATTGCTATTCCAACATCTGCGTTTTCCAGAGCTAGTGCATCATTTACTCCATCTCCAGTCATAGCAACTATTTGATCCTTACTTTGAAGAGATTTTACAATGATTTCTTTATCTTCAGGAGCAACTCTTGAGAAAATAGAGGTTTTAGCGATGGTATCTGCATCCATTTTTTTAATTTCTGCACCTGTTGCAACTAAATCCCCCTTTTTATAAATATTGGTTGCTTTGGCAATCGCAACTGCAGTCATCGGATGGTCTCCCGTTATCATGGTGACTTTTATGCCTGCATCTTGACATATTTTTACCGCTTCTGGGACTCCTTCCCGAGGCGGATCAAGAATTCCCATAAAACCTAAGAATATCAAATTCTTTTCTGCATCTGCTGACGAAATATTCTTAACATCTTCATTTTCATCTAACGAAATGTAGCCAAAACCCAAAGTTCGTAGACCTTTTTTGGCAAAACCTTGAGTAGAATCAAGAATTTTTTCCTTGATTTCATCAGTTAATGGTTGAATTTCTCCATTGATTATTGTGTGAGTACTCAGAGGTAAAAGAACTTCCACTGCCCCTTTAGTAATTGCTTGTAGAAGACCTTCACGTCGGACTATCTTAGTCATACGTTTTCGTTCAGAACTAAAGCTAAATTCCCTTAAGATCTCACAACTCGCTTTTTCGGCATCTGGATTTATGCCTGCTTTAAGAGCTAAAGTAAGTAAGGCTCCTTCTGTAGGCATTCCAAAAACTTTCATCCGCTTAATATTTCCTTTTTTAAGTTTGGCTGTTTCTTCTTGTAACTGGGCGTTATTATTTACCGCTCCGATGCTAATCATTTTCCATAGATAAAGTTCTTTCCTGAAATCGACTGGATGGTCGTTGAGAGTTATTTGTCCCTCGGGTTGATATCCGATTCCCTCAACAGTATAAATTTTATCATCGTGGTAAATTTTCTGGACCGTCATCTCGTTTTTAGTCAGTGTTCCCGTTTTATCGGTACAGATATATGTCAGTCTACCCATGGTTTCAACAGCATTCAAATTACGTACAATTGCTTGTTTTTTCGCCAATTGAATTACTCCAGAGAGTAAAATAAGGGTAGTAATAATGGGAAAATTCAGAGGAATTGCAGCTACTGCTAAATAAATCAGCCAACTAATTTGCTGAATTAAATCTGTTAGACCCGTTCTTAGATACTGGACAATAAAAAGAGCTATAATTACTCCCAACACTAAAAGACCTAAACCGGTAGCTAATCTATTCATTTGGTGTTGAAGTGGTATGCTACGAGTTTCTTTTAATGCGACTCCCTTTGAAATTTTCCCAATTTCTGTATATACCCCTGTGGCCGTGATAACGGCTTTTGCATTACCTGAAGCCACAAACGTTGAGCTAAAAACCATATTTATTCGATCTTGAAGAGGGAGTTCACGTTTATCAAGTTGTTCAACGATTTTAGACACTGGATTTGTTTCACCAGTTAAGACGGATTCATTTACAGAAAAATCATTTGCTTCAATTAAACGAGCATCTGCAGAAATATAATCTCCTTGAGAGAGAATCATAATATCCCCTGGGACAATTTTATCCGTAGGAATTTCTACTCTTTTTCCATCCCGAAGGACCTTTGCTTTAAATGCTGTTAATTTTTCCAAAGCGTCCAGCGTTTTTTCGGCTTTATATTGCTGACGCATCCCAATTATTAAATTTAAAATCAAAATTACAATAATTACAACAGGACCGAAAAGAGATCCCTCATGATATTTATAATAGAAGAAGATCTGAATTAATGCTGCAAAAAACAAAATCAGCATCATTAGATTTACTACAGGTTTAATATATCTTTGATAGAAGCTCCGTCGAGGTTTGGGGATTTCATTTGATCCTGCCTTTTTTAATCGGGTAGTTGCAATTTCAGTCGTTAAACCTTCCGGTGAACTATGAAATCGTTTGAGAATGCTCTCAATTGATTGCATGTGGGCGGGAGTTTCAACTTCATGGTCTAAATAATATGCGGTCGCCACGGTTTTCCCTCGTTATCCTAATAGTAACAATATCAATCCCTTACCCTTATAAGAATTATGTTCGATCAAATTCAAAATATTACCAAATTTTTTTTTATATCCAACATTAGCAATTATAGATTTATGTCTCTTCTTGATCTGAATTCAATTGACCCAATAAGCTTGTCAAGCATTGTTGGAGGTGCGTTGTTTTATATTCTCTATAAATTAATAGAACAAAGAATTCCCTCTAAAAAAGTAAAATTTGTAACATTTTCTCTGATTGGTCTGGCAGTGGTTACAACTCTTTTATCGGTTTTTGTTAATGGGCTGGGAAGCTTAATGGTAACCACATTTGTTTTATTAATTCTTGCTTTTTTGACCTTCAGAAAGCGTCTTCAAGATATCACTTTGAACAGAGGTCCCATTGCTGTTCCAATTAAAGAAGATGAAGAATTACAAGCAGATCTTAATTCCAAATATGAAAATGACATTATTCAAGGAAAATACTATCTCTCTCAAAAAGAATATTCTAAAGCACGCGATTTTTTTATTCATGCCTTAAAAATTAAAGAAGATGCATTGGAACCATGGTATAATATCGGTTTGATTAATATGGAATTAAACCGTTTTGAACAAGCAATTCTAGCTTTTAAAAGAATTCTCGACACCAATCCTTCTGACCAAAAAGCTCAAGAACAATTGGCCAAAGCCAAAGAATTATTCGAAAATGCCCGTCAATTACGAAAAAAAAAGCGGAAAAAGTAATTTTTTTTTTTTAAAATTCAAATTCCCACTTGTAATCTATACCTTGATCTTCAATTTTTATCCCATGTTTTGAGACCAATTCGCGAATCTGATCTGCGATCACCCATTGTTTTTCCTTTTTCATTTTCTTTCTCCAAGAGAGTAGATCTTCAATTAGATCATCTAACATCTTCTTCCATTTAGAATCTTTTTCTTGGCTTTCTTTGGAATCGGATGAAGGAACTATAAATTGAAAAACATTATCAATGTCTTCCAAGAAGTTAATCAAATCTTGCTTTACAGATTCAAAAAGTGCTGCATTGATATTCATTACCTTTTTCTGCATGAAATTAATTAAAGCAAATAAGAATCCCATGGCTTTAGCCGAATTAAAATCAAAATCCATTGCCTCTAAAAATCCATCTTGGAATTTTTTAACTTCAGCACGCTGTAGATCTAATAAATATTGCGAATCTGGAGATGAATCTGCTTTAACTGTAGGATATTCTTTCAATTGGATGTAAAATTTCTGGATTTTCTCCAAATTTTTTTTTGCTTCATCCAGTTTGTCCATACTAAAATCCATTGGTCTTTTATAATATGAAGTGGCAAAATAATAGCGAATCAAAGTACCGGATGCTTTTTCTAACAAATCCATTAACGGAAAAAAGTTGCCTAACGATTTTGACATTTTTTCACTGTTTATATTCAGAAAGCCGTTATGCATCCAGTAATTTACAAATTTATGTCCTGTGGCACATTCTGATTGAGCGATCTCATTTTGATGGTGGGGACGTTTCAAATCTTTCCCCCCGCCATGAATATCAATGGTAGGCCCTAAATACTTTTGAGCCATGACAGAGCATTCAATATGCCAGCC
>Ga0164318_10000457_pt1 | contig 31177 bp, 24 predicted proteins | sample GuaBasSedimGuay9_FD_113734 | JGI IMG/M metagenome (GOLD analysis project Ga0164318, IMG submission 113734) | Subseafloor sediment microbial communities from Guaymas Basin, Gulf of California, Mexico - Guay9, Core 4571-4, 0-3 cm | ecosystem: Environmental > Aquatic > Marine > Hydrothermal vents...
ATCATCAAGGCAATAACCGTGTTTTCTATCGGGAATACTTCCGAAACTATGCTGCAAAAGCCCCGTGTCATCCGTCATTCTAATAAGATGCTTCAAGGTAGGTTCCGGATAGTTTGTTTTCATTATTCTTTTCTTATCTCTCCCTACAATCGTAGTAATGTTTCTTCTCTTTAATACATCATAAAAAACATCAAGATATGCTCCGGCAACATTCTTCCAGATCATGCTTCTACCGTATTGATATGCCTTCTTTCTTGCAAGATTCATTGAAACATCATCCTCAAGGTATTCCAAAATTGCCTTTGCTATTGAATTCGAATCTTTAAAATCGACAATTTTACCCCTATCATCATCGAGTAATTCCACCGCATACCAATAAGGTGTGGATATTATCGCTTTCCCCGCTCCGAGAGCATAGGCAAGTGTTCCGCTAACTATCTGTTCTTCATTAAGATAGGGGGTTATATATATATCGGAAGCCATTAAAAATTTTGTCAAATCTTCCAGTGAAACAAACCTATTTAGAAAGATAACATTATTTTCAACATTCAAGTCTTCAGCAAGTTTTTTCAGGCTCAACCGATACTCTTCACCGGAAATTTTCTTTATGTTAGGATGTGTGGTCCCTAAAACAATATATACAATGTTGGGAAATTTCTTTTTTACTTCGGGTAACGCTTTTATGACATATTCGATCCCCTTTCCGGGGTTGATTAATCCAAATGTCATAATAATTTTCTTCCCGGAAAGGTGAAATTCATCCTTATAAAATGAAGTATCCACAAATGGTATATCAGGAATTCCGTGCGGGATATAAACTACTTCATCATCACTAAGGCCATATATTTCCTTACACATCTGAAGAGCTTTTTTGCTGAGAACAACTACTCTATCCGAGTATTTAAACAGGTCATGATATGATTTTTTATAATCTTCGTTTGGGTTTTTCAAAATCGTGTGCAATGTGGTTATTACGGGCATATTTAATTTTTTCAACAAAATTGAGATATAGTTCCCCGCCACCCCTCCGAAAATTCCGAATTCATGCTGCAGATTTACAATCTCCGGGTTCGCAATATTTATAAAATCACCCGCTTCGCTGTATTTTAACTGATCATTTTGATAGATCTCGAATTTTACCGTATTCGGGTAATTATATCCCTCTATCGTATCGTTCATGGCCACGGCATTAATTTTTACATGTCCATACTTTCCTATTGCTGTTGCAAGATCCGTTGTAAATGTTGCAATACCACATTTGCGCGGCAAGTAGTTTCCTATAAAATAAATCGAGTTCTTAATAAAATTTTTACGCCTCTTTTTTGTTTCCATAACTTATACCTCTTTATTGGCATTATACAATATTATTTGAAATCGTCAATTGATATTATAATTTTTCGGTTTTATCCAGAAAAAAACAATCAAGTCCTCACCAGGTGCGAGGATCTGGGTAACCCCTTCTATAGCGAGTATCCCTCGCTTGATAACACGATTTGTCTATCCAAATAGAATATATTTTATAGACATAAGAGTCGATATCTTTCTCTTTATCAAAATCCGGAGTAATATTATCTTGACTAAATCTTACAATTATGGTATTTATTGCAATATTTAATTAAGAAGGAGGCTTTAATGAAACAAGGTTTTACATGGAAATTCTTGATAATATTCATAGTTTTGCTTTTGGCTATATGGCAAATCTCCTATACCATAAAATTTATGGGATTAACGGAACAGCAAAAAGCTAAAATGGATCCGGTTAAATTATCAAGGCTTGAAAATAGAGCAATTCATCTTGGGCTTGACCTCAGCGGAGGGATGCATATTATTCTGGAAGTTGATAAATCAAAATTGCGACCTGAAGATGCAAAGGGAGCGACGGACAGAGCTCTTGAAGTCATTCGAAACAGAATTGATCAATACGGCGTCTCGGAACCCACTATACAAAAACAGGGAAGTGATCGTATTCTCGTCGAACTTCCCGGTGTTGTTGACAAAAACAGGGCGAGAGAACTCATCGGAAAGACCGCTCTTCTCGAGTTTAAACTCGTTGTAAATAGCACAAAAACCCAAGAAATTATAAAAAAAATCGACGAGGCATTATCAAAATCCGAACTCGCCAAACAGGATTCGGCCTATGCGGAAAATATGTTTTCCAGTATCGCAATCTACAACGGTTACAGCATAAAAGTGCTTAAAAGCGATGTACCTCTCGTAGAAAAACTGCTTAAAAGAGATGATGTTAAATCAGCCATACCTTCCGATGTACAATTTTTATGGGGAGCGAATCCTAAATCTTCGGACACTCAGGAAAGAGACCTCTATCTCGTTTATAAAAAAACTCTCCTAACAGGAGCTGCTATTGTTGATGCAAGAGCGGGTATCGGAACATCAAACAACCCTATGGGGGTAAAAGTAGATATTACAATGACACGTAAAGCAGCCGGTAAATGGGCGGCAATAACCGGAGCGAACATCGGTGAAAATATAGCAATCGTATTGGACAATATTGTTCAATCCGCTCCGAGAGTTATGAGTAGAATTCCCAATGGCAGAAGTGAAATAGAAATGGGAAGTTCGACCATGGACGATGCAAAGGCTCTTGCCGTAATTCTTAAAGCGGGAGCTTTACCCGCACCCGTTAAGATCATCGAAGAAAGAGTTGTAGGTCCCACAATGGGGCTTGACTCAATAAGACAGGGAGTCAATGCAATCCTGATCGGCGGACTACTTGTTCTTCTATTTATGGCTGTATATTACAATTTATCCGGGCTTGTAGCTGACTTTGCTCTCGTCTTTAACGTTTTAATTCTTCTCGCTACATTATCTCTTTTCAGGGCAACCCTTACACTCCCCGGACTTGCCGGTATCGTCCTAACAATCGGTACCGCAGTTGATGCCAATGTACTTATATTCGAGAGAATAAGAGAAGAAATTCGAGCCGGTAAAACCTACCGCACGGCAATAGATTCAGGTTATGAGAAAGCCTTTACGACCATCCTGGATGCAAATGCAACAACCTTGCTCGCCGCAATTATCCTCTATTGGTTCGGATCAGGTGAAGTAAAAGGCTTTGCGGTTACCCTCAGCATCGGTATCGTTGTAAGTTTCTTTACCGCTATATTTGTAACAAGGGTATTTTTCGACTGGGCGGTAACAAAATTTAACATTAAAAAGATAAAGATATAGTGAGGAGGATATAATGCTTAGAATATTCAAAGATACACACATAGATTTCGTAGGAGCAAGGAGAAAAGCATATATTATTTCCGGAACCCTCCTTTTAATAGGAATAATCTCACTCATTGCTCACCATGGATTAAATTACGGTATCGATTTTACCGGAGGTTCGTTAATTCAATTCCACTTCAACAAGAGTATTAACACCGAAGAAGTTCGTTCCGTTGTTGCAGACGCCGGATATGGTAATGCAGTAATTCAACGATTCGGAAAGAGTAACGACTACGCGATTAAAATTATAAACAAAACCAAGGCCGTCGAAGATACAACCGGCCCTGAAATTGTGGAAGCTTATGTCGAACCAAACCCAACAAACGGCGAAAGCCATATCATCGTTCATGTCAGGGCTTATGATAAAAAATCCATCGTATCGAATATCCAATACTCACTAATCCCTTTCAATAAGGCAAAAGAGGAAGATATAATTAGTGTCCAACCTTCCGATATGTATGATAGTGAACTTGAGGACGGTGTGTTTAGCCTTAGAACTCTCGGTATGAAGCAGGGAGAAGTTAAGACAATCTATCTGCGCGCCATCGATTCAAATGGAAATACCGGGACATCTGATTCAATACAGTTTAAAATTTCCGCGACGGGACAAAAGACATCGATAACCAATATTCGATCCGAAATAAAGAAAAATATAAACATAACCAAATCGAATAATGAAATTAAAAAGAGCGACGGAGAGATATTGAAAGCGGCATTTGAGAAAAAATACGGTGCCGGGATTGTCAGAATCGATAGAGAAGATATGGTAGGACCCAAAATAAGCAAAGAATTACAATTTAAAGCTGTCTGGGTTGTTCTTCTTGGCATATTGATGATGTTGATTTATGTCTCCTTCAGATTCTCCTTCAGATTTGGTGTGGCGGCCATTATAGCTCTTTTCCACGATATTTTGATAACGGTAGGTTTAATTTCCATGTTTAACATAGAGGTAAACACAGAGACAATAGCGGCATTGCTTACACTAATCGGTTACTCCATTAACGACTCCATTGTAGTCTCGGATCGTATAAGAGAAAACATTAAAAAACTTAGAAAAGAGAATTTTGTTACCATCGTGAACAAGGGTATAAATGAGACCCTTTCCCGTACTATAATAACATCCTTTACGACATTTATCGTTCTATTTGTTTTGAGTTTGATCGGCGGACCGGTAATCAGAGGATTTTCAAACACCCTCATCTTTGGCGTCATAATCGGTACCTACTCATCAATTTTTGTCGTTGCACCTATTGTTGTGGAATGGGAACTTGCCAAGCCAAGTAGAAATTTGAAGATAAAATAATTTCTCAACTCAAAATGACTCGATTTTATAAAGGGGCAGCTTTGCCGCCCCTTTATCTTGCAAAAAAAAATATTAAGCATATAATATATTCATGAATGAATTCGTTCTTTATTTCAAACACCGCAGAAAGGGAATACAAGCATTTAAATACTTACATAAAGAGGGTTTAACTGCTTACGCCTCAATTTCGAGAAAAGAATTAATCTACTACGAGTCGGATGATTACACTACTAAGAGGTGCTATAAGTTTACTTTTTATTCAAATATTGATACGAGTGAACTGCTAAGCGCACTAAAAAGCTATCGAGAAGAGATAATAAACATCGGGATTTTAGAAAATGAATGATGAATTCAAAATCCTTATAAATGAAATTAAAGGAAACAGCACAAACGGTGACATTGAAATAGCCAGAATGACCATCTACTTTTTACTGGATCATTTTTCTTCCCTCATCGAAAATGATATCCGGGAGCTTGGAAATGCCCTTGGGCAAAGCAGAAGCGAAATGGCGAGTATTCAAAATATAGCTCAACTACTTATTGATTTCAACGATTCCCCAAAGATATTACATGGAAAACTAATCGAATTAAAGGAAAAAACAGATATAAACTATACCGATAGTATAGCTTATAGTTTCATAAGTACTCTCAATTCCCCCATTAGAGTTATTACGATAAGTAGAAGTTCCACTGTGAAAAGAGTACTTATACAACTGTCGAGAAACAATCTTATAAAGAATCTATTTATTATCCGTTCTTATCCGGGACTCGAAGGAATACAATTACACAAAGAACTTCTGGAAATGGGAATCAATAGTATCCCCGTTTATCTTGCGGAAATAAATAAATATGTACCTAAAATTGATATTGCAATAAGCGGAGCGGATGCAATCACAAATGATTATATTGTCAACAAGTTGGGGACGCGTCTTCTCTTTGAATACGCAATACTACATAAGAAAACAACAATTGTTTTTGGTAATCCATTAAAACGTATTGTCAGAGATATTTCCATAAATAATGAGATTTTCGAGAAAATTCCCATTGAATACGTAACAAAAATTTACGATTAATTTTTCACTTTATCTTTTATTAATACTTGCAGTTGATCTATAATCTTCTTAAAATGTTCCGTTCCCGCTTTACTTTTGCCACCCAAAATTCGTTCAAAATCCGCAATAATCGACTTCTCATCGCTCAATATTTCTTCCAAATCTCTATTTTCCAGTATATCAACTGCTATGTTTGTGGCCACAATCGCCGTAGGATCACATGGGCCGCATTCCATCTTTATCTCACTGAGTTTACCATCTTTTATATTAGCGAAAATGGAAACGATATCCCCGCTTGCATTATTACAAATTGAACCATGTGATTCGATATCGGCATTTTTGATTTGACCAAAATTCTCCTTCTTTATTTTTTTCATAAAATAATTTCTTATTAAACTATCCATATTAAAATATCGGCACCTCCTTAAGCCTTTCCAATTCCTCTTCTATGGCAGTGATAAACAGATCGATTTCTTCTTTTTTGTTGTAGAGATAAAATGATGCACGAAACGCAGGGAACCATATTCTGTTGATTTTCCCCTCTTTTAGTTTTTGATTAAACCAACCGTTGACACAAAACATTCCGGATCTTATCATTATATTATATCTGTCACTCAACCGTTCGTCTAACATCTTCTCTTTATGATCCAATCGTGTAGGTTTTTTAATAAAAAATGTACATATTCCCGATCTCTCTCTCGGATTTTCCGGTCCTATTATACCAATTTCCTCATGTTTCCCTAATTTGTCTGAAATATATTCATTGAGTTCCATTTCGTACAAATCTATATCTCTTCTACCCACCTTATTCAAAAAGTCGCATGCCGCTCCGGCGGCTATCATACCCGCATAATCCTGAAGCCCCGCTTCGAATTTCATAGGAGGAGGTAGGTATTCCGGAGATTTATCAAGGTAAGTGTTGCTTATCGTATCTCCTCCGACATTATATCTTCCCAACGATTTTAATAGATCATACTTACCGTATAAAACACCCACTCCCGAGGGGCCCATCATTTTATGCACACTAAACGCAAGAAAATCCACATCAAGCTCTCCCACATCTATTATTTTATGTGGTACACTCTGCGCTCCGTCCAATAAAACAAGAGCATTATATTTATGAGCAAGTTCGATAATTTCTTTTGCCGGAATGGTGTAACCGTCAAGATTTGATGTGTGAACCATGCTTAATAACTTAACCCTACCACCCTCTTCTCTCAAAATGGCTTCAAGACGATTCAGGTTAAAAGTGTTGTCATCATTCGACGGAACAAAACGATGTTTGATTCCTTTGTCAATTTCGAGATCTTTCCAAATACAAAGATTGGAGTTGTGCTCCTTATCCGTTGTTAAAACGACATCTCCTTTTCGAAAATCAAATGCATGTCCCACAAGGTTTATCGCTTCGGTTGTGTTCCGCGTAAAAACAATCTCTTTCGGATTTTTACTACCGATAAATCTTGCTACTTTTGCTCTTGATTTACTTACACGCTCATCGACTTCCCTTGTGAACCAATGACGGCTTCTACCACCACATGCGGGGAACTTCGTATAATAATCCGTAATTGCCTGTATAACATTGTTAGGTTTTAATGTCATGCAAGCATTATCGAAATAAACAGGCGGATAACCGTTTCTGTTTTGTTTAAGCGAGGGGATCTCTTCCCTGAATTCATTGATATTCATACTATAATTTTTACTCCTTCGTTTTTTATACTAACCTCTATTTCCCTATATTTAACAGGCATTAATTCCCCGTCAAGATGGAATTTGATCAATTCTTTCGATTTGATTATAAGCGATTCGATCCCTTCTATATACTTGACATATCTACTTGTCAAATGATTGCCGTTTTTTGCAGATGGTAGTAAGCGAAAAAATATCAGCTTGTTCACTTCGTTTACTATAGATGCATCAAATTTCCGCTTAAGGGGGTTTGCTTTGGGCAAGAGCATAAAACCTCCGCCGAGAAACTTGCCCAGCCCTATTGTTAGCAGAAGAATCTTTCTTTTATCTACGGTATCCCCCGATATAAAGGTGATTTCATTGGCTTTATAAAAAAAGATCGTAGATATAATTGACATCAAGTATTGCATTGGCCCATTCAAGTATTTAAATCGAAAATTTTTCATCTTAACCAGGACATCCGCATCAAAACCTATTCCTAATCCATTTATAAAATAGTATTTTTCATTCCCCGCCTTAACTTCACCCACAGGAAAAGTTTTCCACTCATCTTTCTTGAGCTTATTCAATATGACTTCTATGTCTGTTGTGCCGTATATACTTCTTATATAATCATCACCAGACCCCATGGGAAGAGGTAAAATCTCTGTCGACTTACCTATAAGGGCGCGGAGCGATTCGTTTATTGTTCCATCCCCCCCCATTATGATTATTTTTTTTATTTTTTTTCCAATAAATTCTTCAATTACTTCCTTTTCGTGCCCTCGAAATTTAGTACATTTAAAAAGCGGAGTATAACCAAGACTATTAACAACAGATTTAACCCTTTCCTTGAATTTTACAGGTTTACCTTTCCCCGCATTCGGATTAAGCAAAATTCCTATCATACCCCAATAATATTATATTAAAAAATAATGTCAACTTAAAAAGGTAGATTTGTCATGTAACCATCATTGCTCAGCATGGCATTGACAAACATCTGTCTCGGGGTTAGAATTTATTAAAAGGAGGTTTTATGAGAATTTTAATCCCCTCCACAGGCGATAAAATGGAATCGCTCCTCGATCAGAGGTATAAGCATGCTACATATTATATCATATATGATGGTAAGGAATTCGAAATTATCGCTAATAATGTCCACCATTCTCATCATCATAAAAGGGACATTGATTTTAGTAAATTGGACATTCTTATCGTTAATAAAATTGGGATAGACAGCTTTAAAGCCGTAAAAGAAAACAATGTGAAAATCTATTATTCTCCCGTTAAACCTGTTGGGAATGTCCTAACGGCATTTAAATCGGGTAACTTGAAAGAGCTAACGGAAAAGGATGTAATAGAATCTGCACACAAATCTTTGGAAACATCCAAAGAAAAAACAAGTTTTGCCGGAAAAATCAAGAATCGCTTAAAACATTTCGGAAAATCTCGCATCGGTTTTGGTAGAGGCCCGGGATTGGGAAAACGCCACCACTAATAATAAAATTCAAAACTTATCAATGAAAGAAATCAGAAACAGTCTTCTTTTGGCAAAACAACTCCTTTTTTCTCGATATAAGTTTGATGTTTTTGATTTCTCGATTAAGAATTCGATACTAATAACATTGCAAATACTAAAATATTATTTCGAAAAACCGAATTTTATAAAGAAGGGGGATTTTCTCCTTTTTAATATTGATTACCCGAAAGAATATATGCACCAAGAATCGATTAAATATAACATAACCGTGGGTGTGAGTTATTGTCAAAAACCTCTTAATTGCCCTTCGGGAAGATTTAACGATAAGTGCAACCCCAAACCTCTCTCAGTTTGTAAAAATTGTACGGTAAACCAGATCAGAGAACATGCAATAAATAATAACCTGCGATTTATCATCATTACAACCTCCTTTGAATTTGCTCGCCTTCACCTAAAAATGACAAAAAACTCTCTTCGCGGCCATAAAACATTATATATTGTATCTGTTTGTCCTTATATTCTGAACATATCAAAGCTTTTTAGCTTCATTTTAGGAGTTAAACTCATATCAATTCCTCTGATAAAGGAGGGTTGTAATAGCAGTAAAGAATTTCTTTCCGCCGAAAAGGGATACAAAGCTCAAAAAACGGAATACATGAGGACAGCCCATAACGCTTTTCTCAAAACAATAACTCGCTTCGGGAAATCCAATAAATATTTGAAATGATCTCCGTTTTGTGGTATATATAAAATGCCGAAGAGGGGATTTGAACCCCTACGAAGTTGCCTTCACTAGAACCTGAATCTAGCGCGTCTGCCAATTCCGCCACTTCGGCATAAGGATTAAATAGCATATTTGAGAAATGGTGTCAAGCAGGAGGTGCCTATGATGATTGATATAATAAGAAAAAAAAGAAACGGAGAAACTTTAACTCCCGAGGAAATAGATTTTGTAATTAACGGATTTGTTAATAATACCATTCCCGATTATCAGGTTTCCGCTTTACTTATGGCGATCTATTTCAACGGGATGAATGACGAGGAAACGACACGCTTTACAACAACAATGATGAACTCCGGTGATATCGTAAACTTGAGTGATATTGCAGGCTTTAAGGTGGACAAACATTCCACCGGTGGCGTTGGAGATAAAATCTCCATTCCGCTCGCACCCCTCGTCGCTTCTGCCGGCGTAACCGTACCGATGGTCTCGGGAAGGGGGCTCGGCCACACCGGTGGAACTCTCGATAAGCTCGAATCCATCCCTGGAATGAGAACGAATTTAAAAATAGAAGAATTTACAAATCAACTTCATCGCATTGGTGTTGCGATTATGGGGCAAACTGCTGAAATGAACCCCGCGGACAAAAAGATGTATGCCCTTAGAGATGTTACCGCTACAGTGGAGTCCATTCCGCTTATTACCGCAAGTATTATGAGTAAAAAGATGGCTGAGGGAATAGACGGTTTGGTTCTCGATGTAAAATTCGGTAACGGAGCATTCATGAAAACGGTAAATAATGCCCGCATACTTGCCGAGAAAATGGTAAATATCGGCTCGTCTATGAATAAACAGGTAACGGCTTTTATCACAAATATGAATCAGCCTCTCGGAGAAAAAATAGGAAATGCTCTGGAAATAAAGGAATCCATTGATATTTTAAAAGGAAAGGGCCCGGAAGATGTAAAAGAGCTTGTACTTCAACTCGGAGCGGAAATGCTTGTTTTGGGCAAGGTTGCCTCCACAACCGAAGAGGCTCTAAAGATATTAAAGAGTAAGATTGCAAACGGTGAGGCATTGAAAAAATTTACATCAATGATTGAGATGCAGGGGGGTAATCCTGCAATTATCGACAATGATGCGCTTCTTCCACACACACCGTATATTTTACAGGTACAGGCAGAACGAGACGGATTTATAACCGAAATTGATACATTCGGGATTGGCAATTTCATTGTCCATCTCGGCGGAGGAAGAAAAACCATTAATGACACCATCGATTATGCTGTTGGTGTGGAAATCTTCAAAAAACTTGGCATGAGGGTAGATAAAGGGGATACACTGGCAAATATACACATCAATAATATCGAGGAAGGAGAAAGATTAGAAACCATGTTCCGGCAATATATTAAAATCGGAGATGAGGCGGTTAACTCTTCTCCCCTTATCGAGGATATTATAAAATGAGTATCAAATCGATTATTGTACTCTTTCTGTTTCCGCTTTTTCTCAACGCCGGGAGCATAAGAGAAGGAACTCATGGCATAATCGTTACGGAAATGGAAAACGGTATACTCGACAGTATAAATTTTGTGGTAAAAGGCAGCGTTCAGGATAACGGATCAGGTTACCCGACAATCCTGGTTTCGTTCCCGGATTCGGTAATGAGAAAATACGGTGTTGCGAGTGGAATGAGCGGTAGCCCGGCTTATGTTGACGGAAAGCTAATAGGCGCCCTTTCCTCAACATGGCCATTTCTGAATCAGCCCCTGGGAAACATAACCCCCATAGAGGAAATGCACAAATTGAAGAATACTGCCTCTGCCGGCAATTTAACCGAAAAAAGTCAAAATATCTATGTTTCTTGTTCTATACCAACGTTTTTATCATTCACTGACAGTATAATGAAGGAAAGACATTTAACCGTAAAATCCGCCTCGGCATCAGATTCCTCTTATCCCGTATTGCCGGGATATAGTGTTGGTATAGGTTTGATTTCCGGAGATATGACCGTTGCCATTGTCGGTACAATAACAGAGAAAAGCGGGAATGAAATATACGCACTCGGTCACCCTGCTTTAGGACTCGGGCAAGAGGAATTCCCTCTTGTTTCCTGCAAAACCGTAACAACGGCAAGCTCAAAATATATGAGTTTCAAAATCCCCGTGATTGGGAAAGCCGTGGGATCCGTCATCAATGACGGTTATTCCGGTATCTACGCTCTGTTGGATAGGAGGGCTCCTACGATTAGAACAACAGTTTCTATCGACAAAAAATACTACAGTTACAATCTCGCATCATCTAGTTATCTCTCTCCGCTACTTTTTCAGATGGCAGTATTTCATGCAACATCAAAATCCTTCCTTCAAAATGATAAGAACAGTTTTATCGCTCATTTCATTATCGAGGGAAATAATATCCATTTAAAATCAACTCTTTTCGGTAGAAGAAAATTTGCCCCTTTTAATATAATAGCCCCTCTTTCCTCCGTACTTAACGAAATGTACGATAACAGCAAAAGAAAAATAGACATAGACAACATAAAAATTGATGTTACAACAGTCGATCATGATATCTTCGGGAAGATAAAAACGGTTTCTATTGTACCAAAATTGAGCCGACGAAACGGCAAATTTACGATCAACGTTACAGCAAGTCGATTCCGAAAGTGTGACACCACACTTTCTATAGAGTATTTCAATAACCGACTGAAGCCGGGTAAATATTCACTTGTTCTAATGGGAAGAAACACATATGTTAAATTACTTGAAAATTACAAAATTTTCGATAGAAATAACATCGACGATATGATTTCTTTGCTAAATGAAACGCCCCAAAAACCATATTTGTATTATGCAATTCTTGATTCCAGAAGGGGTGGGATTATAGGAAATAAATACTACGATGAAATTCCCGCAGATTATTTACAGGGAGACAACAGTGACATTTCGTATGTGAAGCGTATTATTTCCGTCGATTCTATCCCCATCCCCTTTGTTCCGGAGGGAAAAGTTATAACATCATTTATCGTGGAGGAAAAATGAAAAGTGTAATTGTCTCTCTTCTTTTACTGTTCAATTTTGTCTATGGGGCAAATAAAATTATGACTTACGAGGGAAAAAATCTTCGAGAAGGAAATGGAAACGGTATAGAAATCCATGAGAATTATGTGAAAGCGGGTTTCCGACTAAAGCGGCTCGAGGCGCTTAATGAGGAATATTTGAAAACCATCACTGTTTCCAACAATGAAATATATGTGGGAACGGGGTTATCCGGAAAAATATACGTTTTCAGGAACAATAAATTCAATCTTTTTGCCGATTCTATAGACGCAAATGTAAATATTATCAAAAAAATCGGTAATGATCTCTATGCCGGGACATCTCCTGAGGGAATTCTTTTTATTCAAACGGGCAATAATAAAAAAAGGGTAAAAACAGGCGAATTTTCCATTAATGATATTGTTAAGAGCGGGAACAATATTCTCCTCGCAACCTCCTCCAACGGAAAGATTCTCTCATTTAACGGAAAAACAACAAAACTCTTTCATCAATTTGATGCAACAAGCGTCAACAGGCTTATCCTCGTAAAGAAAAAACTCTACGCCTTTTGTTCCGATCCCGCTTCTGTCTATCTCCTGGATGATCACGGAGGTATTTTGCATAGCTATCAGTTTAAGGAAAATGAGATTGCCGATGTTTCTGTAAGAAACGGAACAATTTTTGTTGCAGTGAATTCAAAAAACGATATGGGAAATACAAAAGGGATAATCTACAAATTAAATTCCGATTTTTCTTCATGCATGAAGATTATAGAAACCGCAAATTTCATAAATTCCATCGTTTTGTTCGACAAATACATCCTATTTTCCGCCGGAAACAGAGGTGTACTATATGCAACAAACATTGCTTTCTACTCCTCCTATCCAATAAAAATAAGAGAAACCGATGATTTGATATTTACCAAAATAATAAGGGCAAATAATAGAATCTTCGCAATCTCTTCGCATCAGGGGGCTCTTTATGAAATTGAACCGGCATCTTACGGATACTATGTTACTAAACCCATCTACTTCGCTAGTCCGGTAAAGATATTCGATATCGAAGTGGTCGGGATGACTCACCCACAGATGTATTACAGAGGGGGCAACATATCTGTCGGAGATTCGATTAACGCTCCGTGGAGTAGGTACCAGGTTGGCACACTTGCTAAAGAATCGCCAATACTATTTCTCCAGCTCAAGGTAAATTTATCCGCCGACAGCAGAATTTACGGCTTCAGAATCGATTATGAGAAACGTTCATGCCCGCCGGTTATCGACTCTATCGTCCTTTCGCCTCCCGGCATACTCTATACCGATGGTTTTTTCAGGGGTTACAATAAGAGGGCAAAACGCTCAAAAATAACACGACTAAAAAATGTGGGCTTTTCAATAAAAAACAGCGCTAAGGACATAGAAAATTCCAGACGGTCTTTGATTATTTATGCAAAATCCGAAGACAATGGTTCTCTCTTTTATTCTATACGTCTAAAGAGCCTTCACCTTAATAAAACATACAATGTTGTAAAGGGCGATTCGAACCATTTCTTCATTTTAAACACGGATCGATACCCTGACGGGACATATCGGCTTTTCATTTCGGTAAGATCCGAGAATCAACAAGCTGTTCACGGGCAAACAACTCCTTTTTTAATAGATAATACTCCTCCGGCAATAACAAATTACAGATTTTCAAAGCACAATTTACATATATCGCTATCCGATACAACTGGCATATATGACATTAAATACTGCACCAACGGCTCGGAATGGAAACCCGTCTATTTAAAGAGTTACCAAATTTACAAAAAGAAAACAAATATAACGATTCCCATAAAGAAAAAACCTGATTTTATAATAATAAAATTAACTGATATATTCGGAAACACAGGATATTTTACAATAAAAGAGAGATGAAAGATGAAAAAATCATTAAATATCGGTGTGGTTTACGGCGGATGGTCCTCGGAAAGGGAAGTTTCAATACGTTCCGGAAAGAATGTTCTTAAAGCCTTAAAAGAAAAAGGATATAATTCTCGAGGGATAGATATAACGAGAGATAATATCAAAACCATTGTTTGCAACAACAATTTTGATACTGTTTTTCTCTTAACACACGGAAGAGGAGGAGAAGACGGAACGATTCAAGGACTATTCGAGTCTCTGGGCATTAACTACACCGGTTCCGATGTTACCTCTTCCGCACTTTGTATGGACAAAATCCTAACAAAATATTTCTTTTCCGGTTTGTATTTACCCACACCGCCGTACAAAATAGTAAGCGCAAGCCCTCCCCCGGAGGAAGAATATTTTTTCCCATCGGTTATAAAACCGAGGAGGGAGGGGTCGAGCGTAGGCGTTTCTATTCTAAGCAACAGGCATGAGTTGCAAGAATACCTGCATAATAATATCCATTTATCAAAGGAATTCCTTTTAGAGCAATACATAAGGGGTAGAGAATTTACCTGTGGCATAATCGGCACGGGACAGAGAGCAACGGCTCTCCCCGTGCTTGAAATTAAACCGAAAAACACCTTTTATGATTATGAAGCAAAATACACCGAGGGGAAGACCGAATTCATCGTTCCCGCTAAAATATCCGATTCATTAACTACAGAGATAAAAGAACTATCACTTAAAGCATACCGAGCTGCCGGCTGTAGAGATTTCGGCAGAGTGGATAGTATTGTTTCAGCTGACGGCACAATTTTTTTGCTTGAAATCAATACGCTGCCGGGTATGACAAATCTTTCCGATCTCCCAATGGAAGCAAGGGCTGCAGGAATGTCATATCAAGATCTTGTGGAAAAAATACTCTTAAGCTCGCTGGAAAGAATTTAACTCTTCGTATATGTTAAAAGAAATGAAAGATAACGAATTTATAGCACTCGACTTTGAAACCACAGGATTGGACAGGCAAAATGATGATATTATAGAGGTGGGACTTGCCCATTTTCGCGACGGGCTTCTCGTGGAAACTTACTCTTCCTTTGTATACACTGAAAAAGAAATCCCGCTAAATGTCAGAAATATTACCGGTATATCCAACGACACACTCGAACATGCCCCCAAAATTGATGCAATATTACACGAAATTGCCGAATTCATCGGGAACTACCCATTGGTAGCCCATAACGCTTCCTTTGACATGGCATTCCTCATGAAACATCTGCCCGGAATAAAGAACAGTGTTGTTGATACGTTAATTCTTGCTCGTATATTGCTGCCACAGGAACACTATTTTTCTCTCGGGAAGCTGGCTGATGCGTTCGGAATAACCAATAAGAGAGCTCACAGCGCTTTATACGATGCAATCGCCTGCGGGGAGCTTTTCCTCAAACTTCTGCCTCTTGCCGATGATATAAGGGAAGAAGAGTGGGACATTCTTCTAAAAACCGAAGACTACAACCCCTGTGGTCTCGGGGTACTTTATAAAATGAAAACAGACGGAGGAAAAATCCCTTTGAACCTGAGCAGTTATTATATAAGCGGAAATTCATCCGAATGGCAAGGAAAAACGAATCTCGGCGAAATTTTCTCAAAGGACGGATATGTTGGGAAAATGCTTCGCTCCTTCGAAAACAGGAATGAGCAATTACGGCTGGCAAAGGATATACATGATGCATTCGAGAGAGGAGAATTTCTCATCACAGAGGCGGGAACAGGGACAGGCAAAACTTTCGCATATCTCTTTCCGGCTATTGATTTCGCCTTAAAAAACAATGAAAGAGTAATTATTTCCACGCAGACAAAATCTCTTCAAAATCAACTGTTTTACAAGGACTTACCCTTTGTTTTTACCTATTTTAATGGTATTCCATCGGCTCAAATTCTTAAGGGAAGGGGTAATTATTTATGTCTCTTAAAATGGGCTGATCTTCTCGATAATTTACCGATTCTATCGCGAGAAGAGGTTGCTATCATCCAGAAACTTACCATTTGGCGATTCAGAACAAAGAGTGGCGATATTGAAGAATTGGGCAACATAAATCTAGAAAGGGAGGGATACTTATGGCAAAAATTGAAATGTGACGATTTTTTCTGCCTTAATCAAAATTGCCCTTTTTACAACGAATGTTATTTTAAAAATGCGCGAAGAAATGCAAAATCGGCAAATATTGTTATTATAAACCACTCTTTACTTTTTTCCGATGCAGCAAACGGAAACCTTATTTTAGGAGAATACGATCGACTTATAATCGATGAGGCGCATAACATTGAAAAAACCGCTACAAGAAATATCGGAATCACTCTCACACAAAAAGAATTTGATTATGTTTTCAACTCTTTTGCCCAGAAAAAGAGCATTTTTATAAAAGGAATAAGTCATTTCTTGAAAAAAAATGAAATAAAACTGATTTCTGCAATATCATCCGATATAATTTCTCGTATGTCATACGTTATGTCCCTTGCCAAAGAAAAATACGAGCAAATGGATGTTTTCAGGTCTGTGAAATACAATTTGCTTGAGGATCTCGTTAAACGAATGGAGGAATCGGTAGAACCGCTTAACACCTCATTTAACCGCCTATTAGAGCATTTGGAGAAAATAGGCAAACGTCTCGAGAACGAGGAAGAAAATGATATGGCTGCTACAATTGAAGGCAAAAGGCGAGAAATAGAGGAAATACAATTTAAAATTAATTCGCTATTCTCTCCTTACGATGAAAATTACTGTTATTTATTGGAGACGGAGAGTAGAACAAAAAATGTGAAGTTTTCTTCCCTGCCCATATATGTAGGTGACATTCTCGGTGAAATGCTATTCAATAAAATAAAAACTCTTATAACAACTTCGGGAACAATTGCCATCGATGGTGATTTTTCTTACTTCATGAACCGCACAGGATTGGCACGATTCAAAGAACAATCGTTGATGCAACTCTATTCATCTCCTTTCGATTACAATGCCCAACTAAAAACAGCCATATGCGAGTTCATAAAAGACCCGGGAGATCCGCAATTTTATAATGACACAACACCTGTAATCAAAGCCATCATACAAGCGATTCCCAAAAAAACAATGATTCTTACAACAAGTTACACAATGCTAAACACAATATATAATAACATACTCCCATTTTCGGAAGAACTCGGAATACAGGTTTTTGCCCAGGGAATCAGCGGAAGCAGGACAAAGATAATAGAAAATTTCAAATCCTCTCACCAGGGACTATTAATCGGGACGGATACATTTTGGGAAGGAATCGATCTTCCCGGGAAATTTCTCGAAGTTTTGATTATTCCAAAACTCCCCTTCCCCGCACCAAACGATCCGATAATAGAATCACGAATAAACAAAATCAGAGAAAACGGGAATAACCCCTTTGACCAATACATGGTTCCCGAAATGATTCTCAAATTAAAACAGGGAATAGGACGGCTAATCCGCACAACATACGATAACGGTTATCTTTTTATTCTGGACAGTCGTATTTACAGACGAAATTATGGAAAAAGAGTTCTTGATGAAATTCCGGGTAAGGAGTATAGGCTTTCCAGTTATTATCTCCTTTCTCAATATTTACGGGAAGTGTCTAATGAATGAAATTTCAAAAAATATATGGGAAATCCCTCGCTCTGACGGGATGAATGTTCCCGCTTATATTGTAGCATCAAACTCTCTACTCAATAAAATCGAACAAGGGGCAATCGAACAATTAAAAAATGTGGCTTCTCTCCCCTCTATTGTAAAGGGAGCATTTGCCATGCCGGACATTCATCAGGGTTACGGTTTTCCTATTGGAGGAGTCGCCGCTTTCGACGCAGAAAACGGTATCGTTTCTCCGGGGGGAGTCGGCTATGACATAAACTGCGGGGTCAGACTTTTAAAAGCATCTGTTTATAAAGATGATATATCTCAATATATAGAGAAACTCATCACCTCCATTTACTCCAATGTACCGTGCGGCATAGGTTCCAAAGGACGACTGAAAATAAACCGGAAAGAGCTTTTTTCCGTTGTAACTTCCGGGGTAAAGTGGGCTAAAAAGAAAGGGTTCGCTGATTCCGCCGATATCGACTCAATAGAAGATAACGGTTTTCTTCCTCGCTGCGAGCCATCTTCCCTCACAGAACGAGCAATTGAAAGAGGGCTCCCCCAACTCGGTTCTCTTGGAGCTGGGAATCATTTCATTGAAATTCAATACGTTTCCGATATTTACAATGATGAAATTGCTGAAAAGATGGGTATTGATACAGGCATGGTAACAATAATGGTTCATACCGGTTCAAGAGGATTCGGTTATCAGATATGCGATGATAATTTGAAATCCCTGCGTCATAAATACGGTAATTCTCTCAATTTAAAGGACAAGGAACTTATCTACGCTCCAATTTCATCCGTAGATGGCCAAAAATATATCTCACAAATGCATTGTGCCGCTAATTATGCCTATGTTAACAGGCAACTAATTACTCATTGGATAAGAGAATCGTTTTCCGCAATTATCGGTAATGCTGTAAACGTCGATGTAGTTTACGATGTTTGCCATAATATAGCCAAGTTTGAAAAGTATAACGTTAACGGGAAAGAGAAAAAACTTCTCGTGCATAGAAAGGGGGCTACTCGAGCACTGGGACCGGGAAACCTTTTGCTCGGAGAAAAGTACAGAGCTATTGGACAGCCGATCATTATTCCCGGAGACATGGGCAGAAGCTCCTATCTTTTAGTCGGTACAAAAAATGCGGAGAAAGAAACCTTCGGCTCAACATGCCATGGAGCAGGGAGACTACTATCCCGACACAAAGCGGTTAAAGCGACCAGAAATATTGACATTGAAAAGGCGCTGGGAAAACAAAATATCAAAGTAATGGCAAAATCCTGGCGAACATTGCATGAGGAAGCAAGCATCGCCTATAAAGATATTTCTGAGGTGATAGACGCCGTTTCCAGTGCAGGTTTGTGTAAAAAAGTGGCTAAAATGAGACCGCTGGGAGTTATAAAAGGATGAAACTCGATAAAAAAATTCCCGAACTTAGCGGTGTCTATCTAATGAAATCCGCATCCGGGACCATCCTCTACATAGGAAAAGCAAAAAATCTCAAAAGGAGGATCTCTTCATACTTTGATAAAAAACAGGAAAATAGTCGGATTGCCAAATTAGTTGCCAAAGTTAAAGATATTGACTGGATAATAACGGAAAACGAGACAGAGGCGCTCATTCTCGAAAACAACCTCATAAAACTACATAAACCGTACTATAACATTCAATTAAAAGACGATAAAACCTATCCCTATATAAAAATCACCATAAAAGACAAATTCCCCGGAATGTATATCACAAGGCAGCACATTGATGACGGATCCCTTTATTTCGGACCTTATACGAAAGTCGGAGCGGCTCAAAAACTGTTCAACCTCCTTAAACATACATTTAAAATAAGAACATGTAACCAACACATGCCGGACAGGGCTTGTTTGGATTATCACATAAAGCTATGTTGGGCACCATGTATAGATAAAATCGACGAAAAGACATATAATATGTCTGTTAAAAGTGCTATTGAGTTTCTAAGCGGTGATATTGCTAAAAGTCTTACCCGCTTAAACAGCGAAATGAAAAAGAATATTTCCATAATGCAATTTGAAAAGGCAGCCGTTATTAGAGACACAATTAAGAGTATACAACAGCTTCGTGATCATCAACACGTAATGTTACAGAGTAGAAAATCTATTGATTTTATATCTCTTTTGACCAGCGACTCCAATGCCGTTGCAGGAGTATTCAGGCTTAGGGACGGAGCAATTGTGGGAAAGGAAATTTATCACATTTCAAATCCGTTAAATGAAGATATGGAAACTCTTACATCTCATTTTATTCTCCGATATGTAAATATTTCTTTTCAACTCCCACCTGTAATTAAAATAAAACGAGCACATAATATTTCATTAATTAACGATTCCATAGCCTTTCTCAAAAAAAACATTCGCATTCGTTCTGTCTATGGAGCCGAAGAAAAAGCGTTAATGAGAATGCTCGAAGAAAACATTAGATTTGAGATTGAAAAAGAGAAACAACACCGACAATTTCGCGCATCCATTACGATAAAAGCGTTGAAAGATGCTCTTAATTTGAATTTTTTGCCCAAATACATGGCCTGTTTTGATATTTCACATCTATACGGCAATTACTCGGTTGGTTCTGCTGTCGTTTTTTTTAACGGAAAACCGTTAAAGAAAAGATACAGACATTTCAGGATAAAATCTATTACCGGAATAAACGATTTTGATATGATACATGAGGTTGTATCTCGTTATCTCTCTCACAAAGAAAATCGCAAAACTGATATAATCGTTGTGGATGGCGGCGCAATCCAACTCCAAAAGGCTAAAGCGGCAGTGAGGGCAAAACGGCTTAAAATACCTGTTATTGCATTGGCAAAAAAACTGGAAGAGATTTACATAGGCGAAAAAGAAATTATTTCTCTATCAAAAACCTCTCCGGCATTAAAACTGCTCCAGCAGATTCGCGATGAATCTCACAGATTTGCCATTTCTTATAATAGATCTTTGAGGAAAAACGATTTCAGGTTTCTACTCGAACAGATCAAGGGAATAGGGAAAAAGAGAGCGATGTTACTTTTGACAACATTCGGATCAATGGAAAATATAGGAAAAGCATCATTAAAAGAACTTACACAACTACCTGGAATCAATAGAGCAATTGCAAAGGAGATTAAAAAGCTTATATAGATTAACAAAGGGGGAGTAATGTTTCCATTAAGAATGTTTCTCGATTTTTTTATTCCTAATACCTGTTACACCTGTGGCAAAATATTAGAAAAAGATGAAAAATATTTGTGTAAAAAATGCATTCAATCAATAGAAATTTCCGATATTGAAACCTGTCTCAATCATCAACTTGTTCTGGAAAACAAATATTTTCATCATCTGTTTTATTTTGCCACATACAAAGATGTATTAAAGGACGCCATTCACCTATTTAAATACGATAATCGCCCGGAACTCGCAGAAATTCTCGCATATTTTCTCTTTTACAGGCTAAATGAGATACAGCTTCTACTTTATGAATATGATTTCATTCTATTTGTACCCTTACATCATGTAAAAAAGCGGGAACGAGGGTTTAACCAAAGCGAAGAACTCGCAAAACAGCTTTCTCTTCTGTCAGGGATACCGGTTTTGAAAAACGGAATAGTTCGAACACATAACAGCATAAGTCAAACCAAGATATCGTTTGAATCCAGGTTAAAAAATGTAAACAATCATTTTCGAGGAGGCAAAAACGCTCATGAAATCAGGAATAAAAACATTATTTTGATAGACGATGTGGTAACAACCGGATCAACCCTCAATGAGGTAGCTAAGGCTCTCATACCCTTCGGCCCGGCAAATATCGATTGTCTAACTCTGGCAACTGCACGTAAATAACGATTTTAGCCTAATGGGTTCATCTTTTTCCCCTTTATATTTAACTGTTGTTACATTATTGATTAGATAAAATTCCTATGTAAATACGACACGTGATATATACATGCTTACCCCCGTAATAGAGTGGTTATTATTTTAATTATGGAACTATAAAATGATGTTTTAAAATAGTTATACTAAACTTGGATCGACATCCGAGACCCTTTAATAAATTCAGCGTGACAGGGATAAGGTAATAATGAAATTGTTTCGGGATCTCTCTTCTTTTTCTTTGATATGTCTATACCTGCTCGCCGAAAATTTAGTGCAGGCGGACATATCTACCGTCCTCTATAAATTTTGTATTGACTTATAACTCTTTATGTCACATAATATGTTTAAGGTAATTATGATTGAGCAATTAAATTTTCCTGCCTTTGAATTAGACAAAGAAGAGATAAAATTCAACACATCTTTAGCGTTGATTTTTAGAGATTTTCCCAATCTCAAATCTTATATAGAATCCAATATTGATGAAATTCGTTTAAAAGACAAAATAAAAGCGACTATTGATAATAAAATCTTCGATATATTCAAATTATCATATAAAAATGAAAATTACATCTATATCGTTAACATTATACAGATTCACAAAAGTATTGATTTTACTAATTCTTTCGACAGTATCTATGATTTTGCTCTGGATTTTATTGGAAATTTATTCGAACCGGAACATCTTTCTCTATTCGAAAAACAAGATCAAAATCTTATTTTAAGAGGATTTAGAGGAAAAGATATATTTAAAGAAAGGAATGTGATATTAACAATAGACAAATTTCCCAATATAAAGAAATCGTATCAAAATAAAGTGCAGACGACAATTAACGGCAAAGAGCTAACACATGTTATAAAGGATACTTACAAAAATTACAGTTTTATATCCATTCCCATTTATAAGATGAATTATTTTTATGGAATGTTTATTATGGCAGGTAAAATGGATTTTTCACAGATTAAGGATAAAATTTACCTTGTTGTTACCTTCTTAAACTCTTTATTTTACGAACATGAGATGTCGAACATTCTTAAAATACTAAGAATACTGCAAAAAAGGCTCTTTGAAGAGAGTTATCTTTTGGATAGCGAAGGAAGAATGTTGTTCCCCCTATATGGTACTTATCCACACTTTGACGCAATCAAAACGGGGTTGCCAAAATTTAAAATATTAACCGAAATTGTTGACAGAAAAAACCCTTATATCATGCCTATCGGGAAAAAGAATTTCTATATCATCTCCAAAATTACTACAAAAAACAACTCTTTTTATTTCATCGGGAAACAGAAAATAGGCTCCTCTCTTTTTAGTTACAATATTGATACAAATTATCAAACAATACTTACCAATTTCTTTTCCGATGCTCCATTTGGTTTGTTTCTACAGGAGGAAGAACACATTATTTACTACAATAAGCAATTTCTAAACATGTTCCCTGCTTTTTTATCAAATAAAGATACGGATTTCTTTTCCCTGATTTCAAAAGAGGGGAGAGGGAAAATACAACGATTCAAAGAACAACTGTTTAAGGAGGGGGTTTTAAATTCCAGAATAGATATAACCCGAAACAACACCATTTATGTTTACAACATGTTCTTAAACACTTTTAAGAACCAATCGGGGGTAGATATTATTGGTATTGTTGTCGATATCACAAATATTGCCGTTTATGAAAAAGAAATTATTGAGCTAAAAAAAAGAGAGACCCTACAAAACCTATCGAGTATAATAGGAAACCAAATAAACAATCTATTACAACCCATTGTCGGTTATGCAAGTTATCTTAAGATGATTGCAGGAGATAATATGGAAATTAAAGAGATTGTTTCTAAAATAGAACAATCCACAATAATGGCTACGGATCTTATTCATAGAGTTCCGCTGAAAATAAAACAGCCGGGAGAAGTTATTGATCTTTTCGAAGAATCAAAGAATATCTTGGAGATTATCGAATTGATTAAACCGGAAAGTACTAAAATATATTACTCGGGAGAAGAGAAGAAATATTGTTCTTTAATTTCGAGCACCGGATTTAATCAGATCCTTCTAAACCTAATTTACAATGCTCTCGAGGCTATTCGTGAAGAGGGCTCAATTGAACTTAGTTTTGATTCGATTCATATAACAGATAAGGAAAAAATTCGAATTTACGGACTAAAAAATCAGGATTTCGTCCATATAAAAATACGTGATACCGGTATAGGAATTGAAGAGACCTCAATGAGAGAAATTTTTAAGCCCTTTTATACTACAAAACAAGGAGGGCATTCCGGGTTAGGTTTATCTATGGTTCTTGAGATAGTAGAAAACAATAACGGTTTTATCGAAATATCAAGTAAAAGATTCAAAGGTACCGACGTTAATGTCTACCTCCCACAATATTCGTGCGAAGAGAAGCAGCTTATACCGGACATTGGTGGACATGGGAAAAAACGAGTAGATAGTATGCTTATAATAGAGGACAATGAAATAGTTTCTTCGTTTATAGATTCTATTCTGAATAGTCTTCATATTAATCATTATATTACAAATGACCCCCATGAAGGTATTCTGTATATGCAAAAAAACCGAAATTCAATTTCACATGTCTATCTGGATTTTAATATAAAAGGTATCTCAATAATAGATTTGTTTAATAAACTTTTTTCAGCAAATGGGAACGCAAAATTCATAATATCATCCGGATACTTCGAAAAGGAAAAACTGCACGCATTATTGGAATTAAATAACGATATTATGATACTTAAGAAACCTTTCGATTATAGCGCCTTCATTAAAGCCATGCAGTACAATTAATTTAGCTGTTGAAAGATCTTAAAAGCTATGATAATATCAAGACATGAAAACGCTCGATAAATATATTCTCAGGAACTATATATACCCGCTTATTTTAGGATTTTGTCTTTTCACATTCATCTTTTTAATGAGTCGTCTTTTTGAACTCCTTGATCTCTCTATAACTCGCGGAGTTTCCGGGGGTTATACGGCAATGATATTTTTATCGAGTATCCCTTATCTTATATCATTAACAATACCAATGGCCCATGTTTTTGCCGGTATAATGACTTTTGGAAATTTTGCCAATGGCAACGAAACAGTGGCTTTCAAATCGCTCGGTATCAATTTTTATCGACTGCTTAAACCTCTCTTTTATTTTACTTTGGTTATAATGCTCCTTTTAATTGTATTTAACAATACGATACTACCCAATTCCAACCATAAGTTAAAAAATCTTATGCTAAATATTTACAAATTTAAACCAACATATCAACTTGAAGAAGGGGTGTTTACAAAAAATTTCGGTCATTACAGTTTTTTTATCGAAAAAATCAACAGAAAAGACGACTCCATGAAAAATATTTATATATACGAAGAAGAGAACGGATACGTGAAGAGGATAATTATGGCAAAGGGCGGGAAAATAATAAATGGAGCAAGAAGTGATACACTTTGGCTTCTACTATACAACGGAACAATTCATGATTTTGACAAATTTCACAACGAATATCACATTGTTAATTTCCAAAAGCAAAATTTTATTCTTCCTATCAAAGAAAATGTAAACTCCAGCAAATCTTCATACAGGGGAGATCATGAATTGGATATATGGCAACTCATTGAACGAATCAAAACAACAAAAAAGCAAATGAACAGGAGCATAAATCAAAAACACAATACTTTTATGATTACGCACTATAAGAGGAGCCTGAATCGATTGTACCTCGAAATATACAAGAAGATTTCTATCCCTTTAACATCCATATTTTTACTTTTTATGGGGGCGGGAATAGGCGCAATGATGAAAAACGTAAACATAGGGCTTTCGTTAACCATAAGTCTCGGTATTTATGGCGTGTTTTACGTTATGATGATAGGTGGCGAATCTCTCTCCTCAATGGGTTACATCAACCCGCTAATAGCCGCCATAACACCTCTCTTTGTTTTTGCCCTTGCAACAGTTGTAATCATTTCACACGTTATAAACAAATATTCCATAATTAAGTATTTTACAAGAAGGAAACATTGAAAATTCTTCAAAGATATTATTTAAATACCATAATAAAATTATCCTTTCTCTTTACGTTAATTGTAGTATTTTTATATGTAATTACCGATTTATTCAACAATCTTTCGTACTATATCAACAAACATGCTCAATGGTTCGATGTTTTTAAATTTTATTCACTCCAAATTCCCGCTCTATTTATTATGTTTTTTTCGCTCGGCTTGCTAACTTCCATTTATTTCAGTCTCGCCCACAGGGAAAAATGGAATGAAAACACAGCCGTTAAATCTTTAGGAATAAAACTTTCCTCTCTTACAAACATGGTTTTATATATGTGCATATTTCTTACTTTGATTTTAGTTTTTTTAAATCTCTATTTCGTTCCTCGATTTAACAGACTTTCAGATAAAATAAAATCGGAAAAGATCGATCACATTGTTTCTCGCCACAGATATGAGAGAGATATCTACTTTATAGGCTCTAATAATATCCTTTATGCTGCCCGTTATATCGATACAAAAATGAATAAACTATTTACATTAACAATATTAAAAAGTGATTCTACAGGAACTCTTGTCGAAAGGGATGATTGTGACTATGCTCAATGGACGGGTAAATATTGGGAACTTTTTAATGTCCGAAGAAGAATGTTTTCAAAAAAGGAGGGCGTTTTTAAGTATTATGATTTAAATTCAGTGAAAGATTCCACGCTCAATATACCCCCGAACAAGCTTATTACAAAAAATATTACAATTAATAATATGACTATTAACGAGCTTCTCGCTTATGCAAATTATATGAATTCCATAGGGCAGACGACAAAGAAAATCTATACGCAGATTTACTACCTCTTGTTTTATCCCGTTTCTGTCATGATTCTTGCTTTTCTTGGTATTACTCTTGGGGTCCGCAGTAAGGGAACATCAAATCTGTTTGAATTCGGATTGAGTCTTTTAATTGGATTTTTTTATTGGGGAACTCTACAAAGTTTCAGAGCATTAGGAAATGCAGGGGGACTCTCTCCTTTGCTCGCAAATCTTTTTCCTCATTTAATCTTTTTTATCGTGGCACTTTTTACAACAATATTCTTAAAATCATTTGGAAATCAAAGATAGACAATCAATATCTCTTTTTTCTCTTCTGTCTTATAATCTTTCAGAAACGTGTATTTACTTAAATCGAAACTTTGCCCTTTGAAATATATATATCTACCTTTTTTTACTAACTTCCTGGAATGAGCGATAATCCTGCTTTCAAGCTTTACCCCTCTGGAAACAAATACTTTTGCCTCAATATTTGTTATCTCCTCAAAGTTTTTTTTGATAACCTCAATATTATTTAGCCCCATCACCCTTTTTGCCTCCACCAGAAATAACGCTTTCTTTTCTCTCCGCTCAATAAGTATAAACCTTTTCTCTCTGTTTACGATGGCAAGGGGTATCCCCGGTAATCCTCCCCCGCTACCAACATCTGCCACTACCTCTTCCCCCTTTAAAAGATCGTTTATTTTTAAGGAATCAAGAATATGCCGCTCCCAAAAAACAGCTACATCTCTCTTTGAATATAAATTTTGTGTTTTATTGCACAAAAGAGCAAAATTTTCAAATTTCTTAAGTCTCTTTAATGTTTCACGTGAAACATTAAAATTTGTAACAGAGATACACCCCCCCTTTTTTTATAGATATATCTATCTTTTTGTTCATATCCGCCATTTGTGCATCTATAAAAGCGTCTATTGAAGAATATACAATTTCGCCCCCCAATAACCAAATCATATTATTTCTATAGTTTTCATATTTAATTTTTTCTTGCTCATTCTCCGCTTTTATAGATCTCTTATTAAATTCTTGAATAAAGTATGCGGTAGTTACCTCTGCCCCCGCAATTAGAATCGCCTTCCCAAATTGTTTATTGTATATTTGCCCTCCACCCGGAATAATTATGGACAATCCTGTTGCGATAGCAGCTTTACCCGGTTTAGCATCAACTATAATTGTCTGTATGACCAGGCTAATCAACAATAGTATCAATGTTTTTTTCATTGTATACCTCTGTTTTTATAATCTCTCCCCTATATTCGCATTCAATATGTTTTCCTTCTCCCTTCGAATATCTACCTATTATCTTACAAGCCTCAATTTCTTTTCCCTTGCCTAATATAATCCCCGTTGGTCCAATTCTGTTTTTGGGGAAAATCACCTTGTCTCCCCCGTTTCGAAATATATACTCCGATTCCTCCTCATTTCTTGCCAATATGAACAATGTTCCCTCAAGATCAAACATTCTCCCGTATTTAATATAATTAAGGGCTATTCTATTGTCATATTTAATAACTGTCTTTACTCTTCCAATGAAACTTTTTTCTGTGAGAAGACATCCGCCACCTGATGAAGGAATATCTTCTATTCCGAACTCTTCACACAATTGATACTGTTCCTTCCTTCCCCTTCCGGTAATTTTATAAAGCCACTCTCTTTTTATCATACCATTCTTCTCTGGTATTGTCGGTGCCAATAATCCTCCGGACAAAGGTCTTACAATATATCCCTTTACCCCTGACAGTTTCTCAACACTATTCATTGCGTCCTTTCTCTGGGACATTGGTCTTTGACCAACCACTTCACCTGTAGCGATAAAAGCAGCCCCCTCTTTCTCCATTTCTTCCTTTGCCATTCTAATCATAGCCGCATGGCAATCTATACAAGGATTAATGGCTTTACCATAACCATAAATAGGTGATTTTATCGCTTCATATTGCACGTTGGTAAAATCGATCTCTCTGAAATTTATCCCCTGTTTCTTCCTATAATATTCCTTGTCCAGTTTTTTGATAAATGGAGATGTAAGGGTTATTGCAACAGGCTCAAATCCCCAAGCTCTTACTATTTTATAAACCAATATACTGTCTAATCCACCGGAAAAAAGAACGATTACATTTTTATTCATCTCAACTCTATATTTATCCCGGATAAGCCCTTTTTTACCAATAATATATTTATCTCAACATCATTTCTATTTATTCCGTATTTTCTAATCATTTGATTCATTATAAATACGCTTCTGTCTATTTTTAGTTTTCCGTTTTTATCAAGGGAATCCAGCAATACCTCTATCTTTATATTTCCTTTAACATTCGTAATATTACTCAACAATTTTTCGAGCATTTTTTCCCCTTCTTTTGTTGGAAGGCTCTTGTTTTTCATAAATATTCTTCGATCATTAACTTCGAACTTTAGTCCTTCTCCGGTTTTCCATACCCTTATACTATCGGTCTTGAGCTCTTTTTGAATAGATTCATATGTATACTTATCTATATTATCCTGCTTTTTATTCGACATACTGTCAACCTTCATTTTTAGCGCATTTAGTTCTTTTATGATCTCCTGCTCTTCGCTTTTTAATTTGTTGTATTTCTCAATTTTCGGCTTATATTCCTTGAAATAGATAAATATTATACCTATTAGTATGGTTATAAGTAATAGGTTCTTAATGAAAGATTTCATCGTTATTCTCCTTGTTTTTGTTCACATCGTACGGCTCTTTCCATATATTGTCACTGTTTACTCCATCCGGACCATGTATATTACATTTTTTCTTTGGTTCATTACCCTCTATGAAATACTCATTTCTTATTTTCGGGCAATATGGCGTTGCCAGCAACCCTGATTGTTCGCATATTCTTCTTTCGACAATACCACTAGGTTTATTAAAATCCTCGCCGTCCTTAAAAATCGGTGGCGTTAACGAATCCCCCTGTATTAACGATTTCATCAATTTAGCCCAAATCGGTAACGCCATAACTGCTCCCGTGGCATTTTTACCCATTGTTCTCAAAGAATCGAAACCTACCCATACTCCGCAAACGATATCCGGATTAAAGCCTACAAACCATGCATCGGTAAAGTTATCTGTGGTCCCTGTTTTACCTGCCACAGGCTTTTTTAGTCCTAACATTCTTGCATAACGCCCCGTACCTTCGTTAATTACGCTTTCCATCATATTTACAATTATAAAATCCGATTGTTTTGAGATCTCCTGTTTTTTTTCTATATTCGGAACATAAACAATATTCCCTTTTGCATCTACGATGCTGTCTATCATATGAGGTGTGATATGTTCTCCTTGATCGGCTAATGTTTGATATGCAGAAACCATCTCTTCAAGGGTTATAGAGGCACTTCCTATGGCGAGAGATAGATAAGGGTGTAATTTTTCATTAATTCCGCATCTCTTAGCATAATCTATAACCGTATAGGGACCTATTCTCTGCAACAAACGTATCGTAGCAAGGTTTCTTGAATGAGCCAGAGCTGATCGTAGGGTTATCGGCCCCATAAACTTATTGTCGAAGTTTGACGGTTTGTAGATACTTTTATCTTCATCTTTAACCCCTTTGAGTTTTACAACTATAGGGGCATCGAGAATTATATCGGAAGGATTATAACCATTGTCGATTGCTGCTAAGTACACAAAGGGCTTAAATGAAGATCCCACCTGTCTCTTCGCCTGTGTTGCCCTATTAAAAGAGCTCTGCTTGAAATTCCTTCCTCCGATCATAGCTAAAACGGAACCGTCTTTGGCGTCTTCCACGATTAATGCTCCTTGGAGATATTCCGGTTTCCCGTCAATAAAACCGTTTACTATATTGTATTCGAAATGTCTTTCTATCTCCATCCTCCGAAGATGATCTTCAAAAATCTCCTCTGCCTTCTTTTGTATTGTAAGATTACAGGAAGAATAAACATTCAACCCCCCTTTATACAGGATATCTTCTCCGTATCTAGAAATTAAGAATTTTCTTATTTCCTCCATATAATACGGAGCATTATTGTATCCTTTTTCTTTAATTACTATTCCAAGCGGTTCCTGTTTCAATCTTTCGGCATCTTCTTTAGATATATATCCGGCATTTGCCATTACATCCAAAACAACGTTCCTTCTAATAAAAGCATAATCCGGATGCCTCTTCGGATTATATTTAAGGGGATGTTTGGGAATACCTACTATCAAAGCCGCTTCCGGTAGGGTTAACTCCGAAGCGTGTTTACCGAAGTATGTTTCTGCATCAGCCTCAACACCATACGCTCCCTCTCCATAGTAAATTTGATTGAGATACATTTCCAGGATTTCATCCTTTGAATATAATCGTTCTATTTCTAGAGCTAAAATCGCTTCCTGTATTTTTCTTATAATCGTTTTCTTCTTTGTCAAAAACATGTCTCTTGCCAGTTGTTGAGTTATTGTGCTCGCA